>QWCY01001052.1_pt1 | contig 42576 bp, 59 predicted proteins | sample 1972631 | NCBI WGS metagenome assembly QWCY01 (sample SAMN09866696, study PRJNA288562) | Human gut metagenome isolate pre1_stool, whole genome shotgun sequencing... | isolation source: gut | host: Homo sapiens | place: USA: California
ATCCAGATATACAGCCGTTCCAAGATTCTGAGTATAATTCTGGTTATAGTCTTCGCCGGTCACAGTAATATGCAGCGTTTTGCTGATATTGCCATTCACAATCATAGGTATAGCGATATCTCCGGCAAAAGCCGTCCACCAGGCAAAGTTCGGAGCACTGACACCCAGAGAGGTTAGCTGCACCGTATAAGTCACAGGAGCGGTAGTTTGATCCGTGTTTTCTCCCTTGATGGTAATCTTGATATTATTACTTCCACTTGTCAACCACTCGGCGACATCCTGTTTGATGGAGACATTGGAGGATATCTCCATCTGCTTTACAACAGTAAAGTCAACATACTTCGAGTTCTTCACCATGATGGTACAGAGTCCCAATTCTCCGGTCGGTTTATAAGGCTCGCTGATGTCATCCCGATACTGTGAGACGAAGGTAAAGTCAAGCACACATTCTTCACCATACTGTGCGGCAAAGCCGAGGGAATCCATGTTGTTACGTACATACACATTGTACATGGTCCCTGACCCGCCACCACCGATACTACTTGCAGGTAACAGCGACCATTCGGACTCACCTTTGAGTTTTACAATAACATAATCCTCTTTGTCATCCACTTCATCAGCGGCAGGCGCAACATTCATCAACCCTCCAAGGGTCATATCACCCGATGCTTCCGCCGGAGCAACTTCTACGATGGCGTCTTCATCCTCTTCGATAAGCGTGTCGATATCCTCTTCAAGCAAACAAGACATTAAAGAGGCCGGGGTGTTTTGTTTGGGAAGGCGCACAATAAAACCATTCTCCGCAGTTCCGCCTTTTTCAAAAGTGATGTGCTCCGCCGCTCTGTCCTTCTTGACTTTTGAGAGAAACAATTTCTCCAAGTTATCATTATTTTCGTTGATCTCCGCCATGACTCGCAATGCCGACATAATATCTGTGTCAAGCAGCTCATCAACTTCAGTGTCTCTCAAAAGCAAACGGGATATCAGTCTATCACTAACCTTTAATCCTTTGAGAAATGCTATAACTTCAGTAGCTTCATCCGGTTCGCTGTTAGACAACTTTTTCTTCAGCTCATTCAGCAGCTCTTCAAAGTTTACCTTTATCCTGTCAAAGTTCCTATCCAGCTTCAGGCGTACATCCCTACCGGTATCCTGCGCACCATTCCAGGGAACTATATTTTCGTACTTATTATCCATAATTATCTCAGCTCCAGTTCATGGCCGTTAAACTCCAACAACAGGGGTTGCCAGCACATTTCATAGTCCATTGTATCCAGGTCGATAAAATTCAGCATATAGTCCGCAAAGCGGTTATTCTCTTTCCGGCTCTGCTTGCGAAGCCGGGCACGTTCGATCTTCACAATACCGCCACTCTTCCGGCGTTCGTAGCTGTAGCTCATGAACGCGAAGGAAAAGCTCTCTCCTCGTTCACTACACCGTCTCATTTCATTTATAGCCTCGTATACTTCCATGTTGCAAAGGTATTATTCGGGGCACTTTTCAAAAAGGACATCTCAACGGCTCACATTTTTCTCTAACTGTTCCACCCTCTTAATACTATCACGCACTTTGCGAGCATCAACAATCAACTCCTTGTTACAAACCACCTGTAATAACCGGTTATTCTCTTTCATCAGTTCAACGAGTTGCTTCCATTGTTCCGGTGTAAGTCCGGAAGATGAGATATCGGAAGCTGCAAAAGAAGAACCTGAAGAATCTCCGGTATCCACAAAACCACCTGCATACTTTCCGCTGCGAGTTCTCACCTGCTCAAGTATCTGAGTTGTATTAATCATTCGGATCGTACCATTTTTCTGAGCCACATCGAACACATCCAAGAACTGGCGTACATGAGGATTCGCCACACTTTCATGATTGGCCACAAACTCATTTTTATGCACCGGTATCACTCCAGCCACATCATCCGGGTTACCGTTACGAGTATATCCCTCCACATACTCATCCGAATACCCTCCTGTCTTCAGTCCCTTTGCTTCATCACGTTGCTGCTTGGCAACGGCGATCTGAGCCGCACCGCTGGCGATGGCTGCCGCAGCTGCCACCGCTCCCAATGCCGGTCCCACGATGGGAATACCCGCCATAGCCTTGTATGCCTCCATAGCGGCAACAGCGGTGGTTGCAGTCACTTGAAGAACAGAAGCAGCAAACTGCTTATCGGCATACTTCTTCTTTACCTGATTGATCGCCTCTTCTTTCTCCTCCTCCAGCTTGGTAGTATCCTTACCCGCTTTCTTGGCCGCTTTGATTTCTTTGTCATACTTGCGGGTAACTTTACTTATCTCTGCATCCTGCAATGCACTGACTACCTGACTGGCCGCTGCCGCTGCCTGAGCGATAACATCAAATGTCGCTTTTGTCTTCTCCTCACGCAGTTGCTCCTGTTCTTCATTGATACGTGTCTTCTCTTCTTCATACTCCTGATAGGTAATGAGGTCCGCATCATACATGGCCTGAAGGATATTGTTTTTCTGCTCAAAATCAGAGGTATTATCAATCTTCTTATAACCGGATTCCCGTTGTTTTGCCTTGCCCTCTTCTTTGTCCTTGATATCCATGTCCAGCAACTTGTTATCAATGGAAGAAGTATCTTCGCCATAGGCAGCAAGCATATCCCTACGCTCCTCAAGATACTGCCGCTCCTGTTCCTTCAGCCGCTCCTGATAGTCAGCTTCAGTCTTGATATCCCCCTCCAGATAAGCCCTCTTGATATCTTGCACTTGCTCTTGATAGTCACCTTCTTGCTGTGCGAGGATATCACTCTGAGTGTTCTTATTTACCGCCTGCGTTGCCTGATAGAGCCTGTCAGCTTCAGCAATCATCTTATCATAAATTTGCCCCTGTATCTGCGATGTATCTTTACCATACTTCTCCAGTAAGGCCTTTCTGCTAAACAAGTATGTAGCTTCAGCCTTATATAATTCTTGCTGATATTCATCTTGCGTCAGCTTCTCATTCAGGAGTTCCTCTTTAAGGATATTCTGTTGCTCTTGATAGTGTTGCTGTAAAGCAGTCTCTTTGGCTTTAAGAGCTTTATCCATATTATCACCACAGGTACAAGGTTTATTACCACAAACCGGGCATTTATCATCGTCTCCATCGCCATCAGGAACAATCTTCTTAACGTTAGCCGGTCTGGAAGCTATCAATTTCTGTGTGTATAAATCCTTATACTCATTCTTCAGTCCTTCAAGTACCTTCCGCTCTTCTGCCAATTTGGTTCTGACATCTTCTCTTGCCATAGCCCCCATCAGAGAGTTATCTTTCAACGCAGGAGATTTTTCCAGTTCTTCAATAGCCTTGTATCTATCAAATAATTCCTTACGTAAGGTCTGAAGCTTGATATTAAGTAGCAAGGATTCATTTAATTTGTCCAGTTTTTCGGTTGATTCATTTATAACCTTACCTTCATCAGAAATTTGAGCTTTGTATTCAGGCATAATTTCTTGAAGTTTCAAGATGGCCGCTCTACGATCATCCAATGACTTGTTACTATTATGTATGACGTCCCATAAGTCCTTAACCTTATCTTTCTCTTTTTCATAGAGATTAGTAGCCTTTTCTTCAATCTTATTCAAAGTGGCCTGTAAATCGTATCTCTCACGTATGCTTTTATTCCATTTATAAGAGATACCGATAGCAGCAGTTATTGCAGAAAGCAATAAACCGAAAGGGCTTACATTCAATATAGACCAGAAAGCCTTCATTGCCGTTGCCGCTCCTTTCAGGCGGAAAGTCAATAACTCAACAACCGCACGATAAAGCATCGTACTGGCAGCAACCGCCTTTGTCGCCAAGTTGGTAGATGCCATTTGCACAGCGAAACGTTTTAGCGCCTTTACATCTCCAGCAAGCGCATCATTCAGCGCAATGGAAGCCAATTTATAAGCTCCCATTGCAATAGTGGAGATCTTAGTAATGGTATTAACGACTGCATGAGCAGCGGCAAGAACCTTTAATCTTCCTGTATAAGCTGCTATGACTAATGACACCGTAAGTATAGTACTACCGTATTGAGTCAGAATAGTAATAAGTGCACTCAGTCCTTTCACCGTCAGGCTACCAGTAGTTATCATGTATCTCATCACCGGTTGCAACTTCTCCCCCAGCTCTACCCGCACATCCTTGAAGTTCTTTTTCGCCTTATCCAGTCCTGCTTGTACCGTATTGTTTTGCACATTAAATTCATTGATAATACTTGTGCCATCACGGTACGCATCATTCGCCAATTTCTGTGCATCCCGGATATCATCAATCTTCCCCGCCATGGTGCTGATGACTCCCGATGCACGCACACCATCCAGCCCCATCTCTTTGAACATAGGTGCCAGTTGATCCAGTCCACCCTTCTTATTCAAAGTATCCAAGAACTGGAGCATCGCTTCATTCGCATCTTTTTTGATTAGGGAAGTAAACTCTTCAACACTCTGTCCTGCAATCTTTGCAAACTTCTCCGGTGTCTGGAACATCTTCATCATCAATGTCTGGAAAGCAGTAGCCGCCATCTCCTGTTGCTGCATATTCTGATCGAGTACAGAAGCATATCCGAGGATATCCCCCTGAGCTACTTTCGCCTGATTTGCCGCACCTGCAACGCGGGCGGTAAAGGCAACTAAGTACGCTTCGGCTGCGGACGAATTTTGAGCTACCTCATTGATGGCGGAACCTGTGGCCAACATCGCTCCCCGGAGTCCCAGTTTCTCATCCTCACCGAACATCTGTGCCAACTTACCGATATTCTTTACCGCATCTTCGCCAAGATCCTCACCCAATGCCACATTGATTTTATCGGCAGCATCCACAAACTCCAAGACATCTTTTTTAGCAGTAATGCCCAAACGACCGGCATCTCCGGCCAGCGCATTTAGTTTTTCTCTCGGAGTCCGGGTATCCATCTGCTTGAATTCCTCATTCAAGCCTTTCACTTCTTCAGCTGTCATCCCGGTATACTTACGCACCTGGCTCTCCGCTTCCTGCATCTCCGCAAACTCATCCACACACTTACGCGCAGTCATCGCCACACCGGTAAGCGAAGCGATGGCCCCCGCACCAATGGCCGCATACTTGTTGAATCCGTCTGCCATCTTTGAGAGGGAAAACTTTGTATCACGTGCCTGCACCTCCAGTTCCTTCATCCGCTGTTTGGTCAGCATATAGTCAGCCCGCAGAGTTTTCCATTTTTCAGTGCCAGGAGTAGCATTATCCATCTGAGCTTTCAGGGATCGTGCTCCTTTACGAAGTTCATTATAGCTTAACGATGTCAGTCCTGCCTCTTTACGTGTCGCATAGAGCGACTTATTGAGTTTATCCTGTTGCTTCTCCAGTTCTTTATACGCTGCCGAATCCTTCTTGCCATCAGCTTCCAGCTTCTGCATTTCTTCACGTACTTTCGCAATCTGTTCCCGCGTCTCATCGAACTTCGCTTTAGCTTCCGAATTATCTATCCGGATGGCAACTCTGAAATCATTGATACTTATAGCCATACCTATTGAATTTATATCGCAAAAGTACCCCGCCACCATGCCTTGAAAAAGGACAATAAAAAAAGTCCGGTTATTCATCACGAACCACCGAACTTAAACTATTGAACAAAAAAATCAATCATCTAACCAACGCCCATTATCCAGCCACACACCACCGTCCCGCCATTTGCCGTCTGTTAGTATCCAACGGGCATCCGCTTCCGTATCACTGATGTGAATCGGATAAAAAGTACCCGTCCATGCTCCCTTTCGCCCGGAAATATCCAAAGTAAATTCCATCTCTTTACAGATATACCGTTTATTACGAATTTCAAACACTGACCGAGTGTCATAGACGTTCGGATCATGCGTTTCGATTTTCACTCCCTTAGTATAGTCAATATCATAACCACCTTGATACAACAGCTTGTCAAGTGTAACAAAACGAAGCGAGGCACCTTCGGCGTTGGTTTTATAAAGCGTCTGACTCCTATCGGATATAAGATTTAGAGTATATTCGTCAACGTAAGGAACCGGATACATCATCTGTACCCCACTGTTAACCACCAGATACGACATTTTCGTATAAAATGCTAAAGATATTGTCTTTTTGGACTCAGACGGCTGTGATGAGTTATTCTGTATCATCTCTATTAGCGTCTCTTGTGTCGTGTCTGTTTTATCGGCACCGATAATCACCGGCAGATAATACCTATAAACAGTAGTCTCTCTCACGCCATACGAGTTGATTTCTACCGTCGTGTATGCCGCCGGAACAATCTCCAGTTCCACCGTATTTGTAGCTTCTTCACGTTCCAAACCGGCAAAGTGATTCACCATAGTATAAGAAAGTGTGTTGGATTCACCACCAGCCACAAGAGACATATATTCCCTGCCATCCTTTTCGTCCTTATATATGGTATCTGTCCGTTTGTGCGATGACATAGAAAACCATGCCGCTATCCTCGGAGCACGACCGTCGGAACCTTCAAAATCTTCAGGAATAGTGTCATATAAAGCCTTGTTTTTGACTGCCTCGGACAAGGACGCCCATCTCCAGAAATCACAATCGTCAAATTTATATTTAACATTAGACACAACGGGATCATCTACATCGTTGTCTTCGTCTTTCTCCACCTCATAAACATCTGTCACTTGCCGCACATGGGCCGACTGACATCCTGCAAAAAAAGAGGCATTGAGTGCTATCCGCACAGTACGATATCTGTTGTCAACCAGGAATGTTACATTAAACAACTTTTCTATCTCACTAAAAAAGTCACTGACCGACCATCCCGGAAGCATTTTGCACCATTCGTCAGTACACTCAGTGTGGCAAATGTACAAGTTCTTAAAAATAGTATCCGTCAGTTGGTTATACTCAAGACTATAACCCAATACCCGAATTAAATCTTCAATATAACACATCAGGTAGGGCTGAGGAGTTACATAGAAAAAATCATCTGTTGCCGGATTACCGGTGCTGGATATGCCAGCCCTCGAATCCATGCACCATTTGTTGTGTATCTCTCCCGTTGCGTCGTCTTTCACCGGTGCCAGGCAATAGTCCACGTCAGGATAGCTTTTCTGTATATATTTCAAATAATCGGGACTACCTGATACCGTATCACCGTCAAACCCAGGAACGGTTTTCCTCATCTTCAAAAATGAAATCTGAAGGTCGCCGCCAATGAAGTAATTCAGTTCTGAATTTCCGCTTGCAATTTGCAAAGACACTGTTTCATCTGTCCATCCCGTTATCACCTCTGTTCCGTTGCAATACACCCGGTTGTCAGCCATCAGTATAGCAGGACGCTTTTCCTCTATTTCCTGAATTGAATTCAGCCTGTTCAAATGCTTATACAGCTCCGCATTAATCGGATTGGTCAACGGCAAGGTGATATCATACGTGTATTCTCCATTCTTGGTAACAAAAGAGTTTTCACGCTTCACCTGGACACTGAAATCTTTTGGCAGCACTACCGAAACCCCATCAATAAACAGTTCAGTCATAATCCGTCAATTTAAGTCCTATACTCAGCCCGTTGAATCCGCCGAATACGTCATACTCCCATTCTGTATTAATATCCTCACCACCGGATATCTCTCCACAAACAAAGTCCATGTCTCGAATTTCGTCTTTCAGTATGCACATCACATCCTGCATCCTGGCATAGTGAGTTATCTCATCTTCATCCGTCTCATCACCTGCCGGAACTTTCTCCAGCAGGAAAAGCAGCAAGCGATTATCTTCCTTGTAATTATCAACACTCCCCTTTGACTCCGCATCCGGAAAGTTTGCACACAGGAAGAATCCGGCTTGATCTCTCAGTTTTTTCGTCAGATGCTTGTCACTGACTGCAAGTATCACGCCGTCAATTTTCATTTCACTCCGCTTGTTGGTCCTGGCTCTCAGTTCTGCCAGTATTTCGCGGTATTTCAGAATATTAATCATACCTGTATCAGATTATTTTGTTCCGGGTCCGCCATGCGGAAAGTGAACTCAACCGCTTTCAGCACACTTCTACGCAACTCACGTTCATATTTTTGTTTTGTTATCAGGATGGGAAGCCATTCCCCATCCACAAGAATATCCGCCTCCTGAGCATTCATAAGATTATGCCATAACTTATAATCACTCTGAAGCATAATGATTCCACTATTGGCCGTATATTCATCCGCCACCTTCACGGCAAATTTACGATCCACACCAAACATGGATGCCGTATCATCTTCATTTTTACCATTGATAGATATCCCTCCAACAGCGGATAACGTCTCCGGCATATCATACACATTCTTATAGCGGAAACACCAGATATCCAGATACCGGGTCTTATCAATCAGGAACTCATACCTGTTATTATTGCAGTTGACAACATACCGCTCCAAATTCAAATCAGGGAACAGTCCTTTTATCCGTTCCGGACTCACCTCCAGAGTCATCGGAGCAACTGTATCTCCGCTGTCTATTCTCAGTAACAAAGCATCAGTATTGCTGCCATCAGAGGCATACCCTGTCACTGTCACTTGTGCGCCCCGCCCCATTACCATGCTGACATACTCCTTGCACCCATCGCGGGTAACTTTTCGATTCACCTCACTCAACCAGCCAGGCGCATCCGCATCCTTCTTCGTCTGCATGCGGCTGAACATCACGAAGCTCTGCCCATCCTGAACACCATTTATCAGAAACGTGAATGTACCCGCAGCATCGGTCTGCCAGCTTGTTTCTCCGGCACACCAGACACCCCACAACGCCAGCTCACAAAACTTCCCCAACTTCCGGACGCGCACCTGGTTGTTCGCATCAGGAACATACTCTTCATCCAATATCGTTTTACCGCCATACTTCACAGCAAACGTTATTGTAACATCGGTATCAATGATGTAGTCCCGCATTGTCGCACAGAACTCTTTCTCCCTCGGTCGCTGCAATACATTCATAACCTGCAATATTTATTGCGCCTGTCATTCTTAGGCAACAGTTCGTATTCCGCCGGTCCGCCATCACGCGCCAGCTTCATTTCATTCACCCAGGTAGTGGCATCATCCGCCATCCATCCGGCTACTCTCTCCACATCTCCCAGCGATGCCGGTTCACTCTCTCCCATTCCGTTCTCCGTCATAAACCTGCGGATCACTCCGCCAGGAATAACCCCCAGTGACAACCGGCGTAATGCCATGCTCATGGCCAACAGTGCCACAGCTTTGCAAGCGGCAAAATGAGCATCCGTTTCCGGTACATCCTTTTCCTTCAGCAAGTCATCCCATCCACCACCGTAGGCACGCTTCACCATCAGCATCTGCGCTTCGCGGATGAACGGTACCAGCATCAGGTACATCCGTTCGCTCCGCTCGATGGGAAAGTAGCTATCGAACGCTTCACCGTTTCGGATGATAAGCGTCTGAGACAGCTTGTATGAAGCCGTTTCCGTCCACTCCTTCAGCTGCTCTTTATTCAGATACCGGATAAGCGCATCCACTGCCCGGTAATATTCTTCCAGGTGCAGCGCATCATCCCGATCCAGCTGCCACTCCCACGGAAGTTTCTCACTCCCATCTGTTGTCATCTTGAATTTCCGGCCGTCATCCTCATGACTGAGATCATTCTTCCGGTACATCCGGAGCGTAGCAAGGATGGCAATCGGACGCTGCACCTTACGCACCAGTTCCGCGTCTGCATCTTCGCCGGGGTCAGCATAGTATTTCCCAGCCAGATTCATCACGGCATCCCCTACCAATGCCGCCAGTTCTTCAGCGGCCAATTCTATCTCACCGGCAATCTTATCGAACTTATTGTTCGCATAATAATTGCCCGTCAACTCCCGCAATTCCTGCGCACCCCTGTTCTCCTTGTTGAAAATCATAGCTGCTATTTTTTTAAGTTTCGCATCATTTCGTCTGCCCGCTGTTTATCATCAAGCAACTTCATCATCACACGCAGCAACTGCGTGTCATCCGTAGCATCCACATTGCCGAAAACACCGCTTTCGGCAACTGAATACAATACGCTATTCATCCCCAAGTTCTGGATAGTACCAGGTTGAGCCTCCGGACTCTTCCGGTGTCGCTCAAAAACCGGTGCAAAGCAAACCTCCACCCCTTCAATGATAAACGTCCCGGTAAACAGGTAATCACAGAAGTAAGCAAACCAGGCATAAATTCCCCATTGAATCCACTCCGGCATATCACGCACCAACCCCATGTATCGCCCCATATATTGTGGACGAAACGGCTCACGCAATGCGCACCCTTTTTCCTTCACCGGTTTCCGGTAAAGGATGGCGCATAACGCCCGCAGGTCTGCCGGGTTCTGTCCGGCATTGTATTGATTCATCACGGCAGCCGCCTGGCGAAACTCACCGAATGTCAAGTCAGCCCCATGACTGGCAGGACCTTGCAGGTACCGCCATTTAGGAAGAAGGTTCACCGTACAGTCATACGTCAACTGAGCTTCAGTTACCGTAACGCCATCCAGCCCGGTATCTTCACCTATCATCCACATCCAGTCCAGCGTATCAGCCAAGCCATCAACCATTAGCATATCATCCACTCCCCCCAGGCGATATCCCCGGTTTTTCAACACATACGCACACCAGTCACGCTTCACATCGCGAAGGCTGATACCGGATTTCTTCATCAATTTATCCCGGATTTTCAATAAATGGAGCCACTCCAGCGGCTTCAGCTCTTCCCAGCAATCGGGAAATTCAATGTCTTTTTTCTGTTCCATAGCAATTTACACTTGATTAGTCGAGCGATCAGGCGCCGACACATTATCTTCTTTGTTAATCACCTTCCGGTAAATACCGAGGAAAATCCCCTTCTTATTCGGGAAATTAATGCGGATAGCATCATTAATGGCCTCCAGTGCGATTTCTTCCGGAATCTGCGTGTCAGCACCGTAGAATATCTTTAGGGCGTAAAGCATCTGGCTACCGCTGTCACTCTTCCCGTCTATAATAATATTGGCCAATGCCGGAGACAAGCCGAAACCAGATGTGGTCGAGCTGTCCGCAATGCGTGATATCTTCGCCTGAGCCTCAATGTACTTGTCTATATTCATTTCAATAGGCTCAATCTTCCAGCTCTGCACATGCCCAAACTCATCCAAAAAGTCTACACAGGAAAAAAACTTACCGGCATTCTTCTGCCCCGCCATCACGTTCGCAATGGTCTTCGTCACCTCATCCCGCAAACGTTCAATCTCCTTATATACCCGTGCGTCATCCCATTCAGGATGCATCTCACGTAATCTCTGTTCACACTGTGTCCAGTACTCTTGCGGACTATGCACCACATACGCCGCCGCAATCATATTCTCATTCAGATGCCGGATAATCTCCGGAAGATTATTCGCATTCTCCAGCCAGGGAACTGAGCCATAGAAACAGGATATCGCATACATATTCCGCCCGAAACTACGCATATAGTGATATTTAATCGCTGTCTCAAATTTCGACGGCTGCCACTTATCGAAAGCCGGATACTTCAGGAAACTGCGGCTCCGGTAACTATCAAAGTCACCGGTCAGATACTCCGTCACATCTTCCAGACGCCGGCTGTCATTCTCCGGCCATACCAGCCGACACTCACCGCTATGCAGACACTCCAGCCTGTTCACCCATGGGCGCCCAATGCGCACTCCCTTACCCATATAATACTTGGTGAACTGCCCGTTCATGTGAGTGTACTCTACCAAGACATCCCGGATATACTTCCGGTAATCCCAGCTATCCAGCCACTCCTGTATCTCATCATCTACCAGCCACTCCTGCACCCGCTCATTCTCCATAATATTCACCCGGTAAAGCAACGGGCCTTGTCCATACAACAGTCCCATTTTCCTGTCCAAGATACCGGGTCCCAGGTTATTTTTCTCCAGCAAATTCCGGATAGCATTCGGCATATTGTTGTCAGGCCCCCAGGGCACAACGCGGACACCTGCCACATTCGTCGGGTCACCGTCCCAGTTCTTTGCATCACCGTTAAAGAACTGGCTCATCTCCTGGCTCCAGTTCATATTAATGGCATATTGTCCGGCAACCGTATCAACAAAATTGAAATGCCCTATTTTCTTTTTGATATCTCCCATAACTATCTATTGATAAATATTCTCGTAGTATTCACAAGAAGCGTCCCGCAATACTCTCTCACAATCTCAACCAGTTCCGGAATATGCGCCTCAATCACCGGGTTAAACCACGGTTTCGGATTTCGGTTCCATCCGCCCGACTTCTTCGTCAGTATTCGCGTTCCACCCTGCATATTGTATCCACGGCCTACACCCAAGTGCACATAAATTCCTTCAGGCTTGAAAGCGAAACCTACACTTGTCACCTCTTCTCCGGCAGATATTTTTTTACCATAATGCCGGTAGTTCTGTTTCAGCGACCCTTTCAACTTCACATCCTTCGTGATCCAGTTATCAATGGAAGATTGCAGCGCCCCATTCACTTGGTCGCCCCATGCCCGTACCTTTGCATTGAATGTCGCCACAGCCTCTTTATCCTGTTGGCGTTCCCATTGTTGCGTTATACCGGTATCTCCCTCAATGATAACATCAAGTGGATATCGCTCTCCAGACATCTGGTTGCCTTTGCCTCTCCAGCTGTTCCGGTTCTTCTCCATTGCCAAACGTTCACCATGTGATCCCATACTGCAAAGATACCCTGTCGCTATAGTTGGAAAAAGGACATGAAAAATCCCCGATAAGCCGAAGCCTACCGGGGATTTCATCACATTCACACTTTTACACTATCTCAAATCCTGTCACCGAATTATAACGGCACATCTTAATCACTCCTATTTTCCCGTACTCATTAGGAACAGAACCATAATTAACCCAGATAGTGATTGGTTCTTCAGGAACAGCAACCAGCTTTGAAGTGATCCGCTTCATCTGCATATTGAAATACAGAGAATGGCAAAACTTAACAAGCCCGGTTTTAGAATATGAATGCCAAAGCAAATAATGTACCTCTACGCATCTCGTCTCCGGTTTAAACATGACAATCCCTTTATCTACAAGATAATTCATGCCATGGATATTGCTAACAGCATCCTTCAGTTCTTTTGCTAATTTATCATCAGTTTTCATACTTACAAAAATACAAAAAATCAGGCAATCAGATTCTTTGATATATAGATTTCTTCGCTCATATCTCCAATTTCCAAGGCTTTTACATCTTTCCAGTTATAAGAAACCCGCACCCCATTTGCTAACCTGATCTCTTCCGGTTGCATACCCATTTCAGTATGTATCTCTTTGGCCACTGCAATAGCATTACTCAAGCCACCCGCCGGAAGACTATAAATTAATAGATCGTTCATTTGAGCCTCCTTTCTCCTTTTGGGGAACAAGTTCCCGAATGATACAAGCCACAATTCGTAAATCACTAATATCAGAGATAAGTTTATCCGCATCCACATCATTTCCTATCTTCAAGTCAAGAATAGTACCTATAGCCTTATCAATAACCTCGCACAAAGTATCACCGCCATCCTCTTGAATGCTTGCCAATGTCTTACTTACGAGAGGTGTCAATATAACATTATTAACTTCCGCAATCATTCCGCTCCCCCTTTCTGGCACTTCTTTGCCTTATAAACGCACAATGCAGTCACTGCAAACGATGGAGGAAATATAAATCCGATACAAGTAAAGAGGATGGCCGCAAAATACCACTTATCCGAAGTGGTGCGTAGTTCGCAATCAGGAGCCAAGCTACGATAGTAACGGCTTTGGAGGTCATTAACTTGCTCAGTAAGAGCGTTGACGGATTCGCCCACGGCAGGAATGCCGGAAGCAGGCACATTGAGAGTGCCAGATACTTGATTTTTCATAACTGTAATTGTTTAGCATTTCGGCAATTATAGGACACAAGAACGGCCGCCGTTTCCCATGTCGCTAAACAATTACAGATTTTCGCCCGAGAGCAAAATTGTACAGGAAAGGCAGCCGCCATTTTATATAGACCATTTTCCTGACGTCAGGAAAATGATATGCATGGGCATAAAAAAAGCCCTCGAATTTCGTGAGCATTAACCGAAGCTCGCGGTACGAATAATATCCGTAATTGTTTAGCACTGCAAATATGGGGATAATATTTGGAAGTGCAAAAAGAAAACAAAGTATTCTTTCAACTATTCATCCAAATACCTCAAAACTGTATCTTTCAGTTCTTCAGAATATTGCTTAATATCATCAAGTGAGTTTATTTGTTTTTTAGAAACCGACTTGTCTCTTTCCATTATACCTATATACATTTTATATATATTATTCAAATAGAGCTTACATATAGGTTTTCTCATATTACTATCCAAGTTCACAGAAAACAAGGATTTTGCATCACGAAAATCAACTCTATTCACATCCACTACTTCAGATAAAATATCCACTACTACGTTGAAAGCATCCAATTCAAGAACTGTAGTCTCCACATCCGCTCTTTCACTTTCAATCTGATCATCACTTACGATATCTCCTATTGCTCGAAGAATATGGAACTTTCTACGTTTCCAAAATAACTTATCAGCACAGTTATTTAATACCAAGTATTCATCTATTAGTTTTTCTTCCTCTTTATATTTTTTTTCTGCGTGAAGCGTTTTTATTAGCAGTTCACAACTGATATAATCCTGTACACCTGCATCAAATAGAGGTTTCAACATCGATTCAACCTCACTATACATCCTCTCACTATAAAGAATTTTAGCCTTTGCTACCTTTTCATTAGAGTTCAATGCCCACTTAAGGTTTTCTTTATTACGCAATTTTACAATTTCTTGTTGTTGTTCTTGATAAAGGCGAATAGCATTATCCCTTTTGGCGGTATTACAAAACGGGTCTATTATTATATCAAATTGATAGGAGCTCTCAACATCCCCATAAACCCATCCTCGCAAATCTCGTTTCTTAAGCTCTATATTAACATCTTCCGCCCACTCTTTCTTTATATAGCCAAGATGTAACCCAGTATCAGATATGACCATAACAGCATTACTGTCATAAGGATTAGAAGGTTCCGGCAAAAAATATACATTATCACCATTCGAAAGTTTCTTGATAAATTGTTTCGCTTCATAAGAGCGATAAAATCCCCCTACGACTTCAACTTGCAAGTCATCCCAAGTATCGACCTGTTGTTTTGGAGTTACATTTGCACTAACATATTTCTGACTTGAATTATCACCATAATTAGACGTATCTTTACTCAAATTACCGATAATGATAACAACAATCAAAAAAATAACAATAACAACGACTATATCCATAGTATTAAAAATATCATCTCCTCATATCGTGCGCCAACCGGAACCACCCGGAACCCGATTGCCTACGGGTTACACGATATGAGGAGATGAATCATTTGGTTTGTATTTGGCACCACGAAGATGGAAATAATATTTGTAATGTCAAAATTAAACAGCTATTTTCCCCAAAAAACAATCATCATGAACAAAGTAGAATTAAGAAAATATTGCTTATTTCCAATGCGGTAAAATCTTTAAAAACATGCCTGAATAATCGGAATTCCGATTATTCAGGCATAAGTTTGGATGCACAAAAGTATTTGTTAACAAAGATTTAAAAAGCGAGAATTCTCGCTTTTTAGGCATTATCAATAATCCCCATAAACCAGCAAATGCAGGTTTATAATAGAAATCCGACCATTGAAATTCCATATATAAAAAAGGAGGATTCCCCTTTTTTTTAGAACAAAAGAGGCCTTCACAATGGAAGACCTCTGAAAAAAACTCCAAAAAGTGGTGTCAAACAACAAATCAGAGTGTTACCGATAATAATTCTTTCGCAAATGAATGAAGTCCGCTGCAAATACGTTCCGCCTGTTGTCTGCGAGGTATAGAACGATGATTCAAGTAATTAGAAAGCTGCTTTTGATTGATACCTGTAATCTTCTCCATACCAGCTAAAGAAAGAAACTTTGAATAATATTCCAAAAAACTCGCTACGTCCAACTTAAATTCAATTTCATACTCGCCTTTGATTTGCTCCGGCCATTGTTCTACAGGTAAATTCGTCTTAATCAATCTAATCGCCTCATGAATATCATCCTTTACAGCCTGTATGCTGTCACCAGCGCCATAGATACCGTCACAATTATCCGAATATCCGTCGTAAAAATCCTTGCTTTTCTCAATCACTACAATAATTTTTTCCATAATCCTACCCTTTCTTTTTTAGAAAGTACGGAAATCAAAGCCCGTACTTCTTGATTAATTTATTAGCTAACCCCTTCCCCATTTCTTTAGCCCCATGAAAAGGAACGGGCTCCGTTAATTCACCTTTTTCATTCCTATAAAAGTAATGGCTTCCTTCCGCATGGTCGAACTTCCATCCCTTCTTAATGAACATCCGGTGTAATTCTGTACTTTTCATTATCTTATGATTTATTGTTTGACCTCACAAAGGTAGCAAAATTACCACTATTCGCAAATAAACAATAGCAAAATTACCATTATTTAACCCCTCCGTGGTAGAAGGAACGGAAAAATCTCTCATAAATACCGCTTTGGGTCCCATCCCGTTTTGCGAGCGTGCGAGCAAAACGGGATGGGCGCCCCCCTTGCGCCCTCCCCACTTAAATCATTCCTTCATCACAAAAGCTATAATATACTCCATCCGTTATTATCACATGGTCCATCATCCGAATGTTGAATATCTCCGCCGCCTTTTTCAACTGTTCCGTTAACTTCCTGTCATCGTTGCTCGGCTTCTGGTTACCGCTCGGATGGTTATGTACCGCTGCAAACTGCGATGCTCCCGTATCAATCAACACCCGCATAATTAATCGCACATCTGCCGAAGTCTGATCTATACCACCTACAGAAACCTGCACTTTCTTGATTATTCGGGATGCATTATTTATCGCCACTACCCAAAATTCCTCGTTACGCAAAGCACCAATTAACGGTTGCATCAGCTCGTATATATCCTTGCTTGAAAGAATTAGCCTACGTTCTACCTGCAGAGACTGCTGTCTCTTATACATTTCTACTGCTGCAATGGCAACTTTTTTACGCCCAGGCGTCAAGGATGCAAACAGTTTATCAAGGTCTATTTCTCCATTATTCCGCTCGATATCGGAAACGATTTGCCTGTTATTGGTAATCTCGTAAATAAGTTCTCTGTCGCTCATATAGCGGCAATCATTGTCAAATAAAGTATTCATGATTTATAAGTTTAAGAGTTAAGAAAGAATTGTTTTACCTAAAAAATAGCCACCTAATACCTCAGCGCCTAACTTTTCCAAAGCACAAGCAAAGCGGGCGTAAGAATGACCCTGCGTCAGTATATCATCAAACAGAAGTACTTTTTTCCCATTGAAAAAGCTGCTGTCGAACTTAATAACTTCAACATCCTGCACCGTCTTACTACTCTTTGACTCATGGATGGCGAGACGTCCGCCCTCTATGGTGATTGCCTTATATGCGTTGCTGCATCCTGTCAGCCGTGCCACTTCTTCGGCAAAGACCTTGTATCTGATTTTATTCTTCTCTGCCGAACTTGCAGGAATACAAACGAACGTCACATTCTCACAATCCGCCCCGAACTGTACCCGTATCTTCTTCGCTACGAGTTCCGCAACTGATACACTACGTTTACCGTCCTTAAAGTCCCATATCATCTTTCTGATTGCCCACTCACGTTTATTCGCCTCGTACTTAGTAGGTAAGTAATCGAAGAAGTTGAACATGAATTTAGACCACTGTTGCCGCCATGCTTCGGGAATGTTTCTTTTTGCTGTCATAACTTTAAAATTTTATGTTGAACTTTGAGCTCGTGGGTGTTAGCCTTTTTATTTGCTGTTTCCCTGATTGGAGCTTTTTTTTTCTGCGTCGCCTGTCGCTACGCGGTATGTTTCGCCTTTTTTACGCTGCATCAAAAGGTGTTGTAAGACACTGGAGCAAGTTTTTCAGAAAACCGTAGGTTCGAATACTACCCAACGGGTGGAGATTTTTTCTGAAACGTCAGCCTGAACTTGAGCCAGTGACGTCAACATTTACCTTTGCAGCACAAAAAAGCGAAACTGCGTGGTGACTGGAGAAAGAAATAAAAGGCGAGAATCAGATAAAGGAAACAGCTGGAAATACATAGTTGCAAACTATACCGCTCTGCCCGGTCTTCCATTGCCAATACAATAGCCTGCGTTGTTGCGGGGAATGGAAGACGGGACGTTTTCACCCGGTTACGGGATTATAATCCGGTAACCTCTGCGTGAACGCAAAAAAAACAAACAGAAAGCACCGCTTTCTACCGCTAAAACGCGAAAAATCCGTGTGGCAAAAATTCGGCTTGATTGTACCTAAGTACATTCATCAAGGCGGGTTTGCCACACGGATTTTTCGCGCGCCTGGTTCCTCATCAGGCGGACTCCCTTTCTAATCAGGGCATTTTTTGAACTAAAAATGTCCTGTCAGAAAAGATATTCCTCTGAATACCAAAAAGAAATCCCATCCCTGCGATAATTATCGGAGGGATGTAACAGCTTGCTGCCCGAGCCGCGCCGTCGTCCCGTTGCGGTCGCAAATGCCGCCTCGGGTCGGAAATATGATAAATTTTTGTTACAAAATGATAAAAATACGTTAATTTTTCGCTATTCCTTACAAATGTTGTAAAATATTTTAAATTTTGCCCTAAAACAGCCCCTGCCGCCCCCTCACGCATCAAATCCCACCCCTTACGATACCCTTCATATAAAAAGCCCTGCCATCCTCACGGATAACAGAGCCAACCCAACAGTAAAGAAAGAAATGAATTAAACCACAGAGGCAGCGGAGGAGCTTCGTCCCCTATCCCATACACGCACAAACTCTTTTCGCATGGTGAAGTACTTCAGGGCATCCGTCAGGTTTGTAGACTCTTTAGGTAGCCTGTGCGTAGGTAACTTGTCTCCGGTCTTGAGCTTCACGGTAATGCTCGTACCCGTCTTTTCATTGCTCTTGATGGCTGTACCCGTTACCTCCATCTCAGACTTGAGGTTCGGGCAGTTGTACTGGTCAATCAGCAAGGTAAAGAGATTGCGCGCCAGGTTGCCACTGAGCAAGTCCATAAAGAACCGGTATTCCATGTTGCTACCGATATTGCCCTGTCCCAAGCTCATCAGCTGTACCTGCCAGCCTGTACGCTTGCCCTCAGCATCGAACTCAATGTTTCTCTTTATCTGTGTGGCCATGTCCGCAGAGACTTTCTTGTAGTTATTCATTGACCGGTCATAATACAGCTTCAGTATCTTACGCTTGTGCGGGCGGAAGTAATAAAGAAACTGGTCTGCCAGCTCACGCACGCTATTAGGTGGAAGCGTGTACAACTCCTTCAGTATGCGCATTACATTGCCATTACGTTGGCCGAATACCATAGACAACATATTGCCGGAGTCCATACCTGCCTCCAGTGGTTTGTTCTTATCCAGGTACCGGAGAACGGAGCAATCCGGATTCCAACCGAACTCATGCTGCTCAATCACGTCATTCAAAAAGCCATCCGCATAGAAATGCTTCATTGCCAGGTTGCAATAAAACATCTGGCTGGCCTCCAATTTCGGAATAACGGAGAGCACATTGCAAAGAAGACCTTCCAGCCCTTCAGCAAATTCATCGCTGAACCAATCTTCTCCCAACACATCGGCATTCACATACGAGGAAGAAATGAAGAAAAACGATGTGCCCCGGCGTGTCTTGATCCAGCGTTCTTCCCACCGCTTCATATTCTTTCCGGCAAGTTGCATCGAGCGTTCAGCAGCATCCAGTTTCGAGGCTAAAGATGCATCAGAACGATAGGCAGCTTTCAATTCCTTGTACTTCTGCAAACAGGCTACATATTCTTTTTTCGTCTCATTGTAGACAAATCCAGCCCGCAGCATCAGCAATATTTTTTGCTTGTCATTCTGTTTGGCCAACTTCAATATCCAATCATACTCACCAAGATGGTTCGGATTCGGCATATCCGTTGTCAGTGTACGGCTACGATACCAAACGCTATCGCCATATTTTACGCGGAAGCCACGAACCGCCTTCAACAAGTTCGTGAACTTCTCTTCCGGAAAATACTTCACCTCATCACCGAAGACACCGACATAGGAACGCCCGGCACCGATTGACGGCCTGTCAAGCGAGATAAAGGTAAAGTTAAAGCCGGTATAGAATACCATCGTATTGCGCCAGTCCGTACATACGTTGTACATACGATCTTTCCACTCCTGCGGTGGTTCCTGGTTAATGACATAGTGTATGCCCATTTCCCACCCCAACAAAGAAAGCCCGTCGATGAGAGACGGGATCACATTCTTATGCAAATCGGAATAGGTATCCGCAACCCAGGCGAACGGTGCACCCCGACAATCCAAAGCTACTTCCTGCACACGTTCGGCCAACACCTGTACAGTCTTTGCAGAAGCACGCCCGGCAATCCAATACAGGGACCAGGGCATCATTATAGCTATGAGCTGCGCCATCCAGTTGGAAAAGCGTACTTCGACCTCATCCGATATCTTTAGTTTTTTCTTCCTGGTCATTCAGCATCTCCTCAAAATCAATATCCACAATATTAGCATCTCTCTTCAGGCGGACTTTCTCTCTCTCCGGAAGGTCAACAGAATCTATCTGCGCAGCAAGTATCTGACGGTTCGCCGCATCCAGTCCCACCGCTTCCGGATTAAGGTCATATATCTTGATGGGCTTTTCGTCTATCTCTTTCGGCTTGACCGGATCAGGCTTATCCAGTTGTTTGATTTTAGCCGCCTGTATGTTGAGATTGCCGTACACCTCCATATCCTTGGAACTGACCGCATTTTGCAAAACTACCTGAGCTGCTTTCATCAGGTTGTCATACATGAGATTACGGTGCGCATTGTTCTCAATGGTATCATTGAGGTAAAACAGATTAATCGCCTCACTGTACATCTTCCTGGCACGCATCCGCTCGACGTTGAACGGCTCGTGCATCAGGAAGGCAACAGCATTATCCTTGCCGTACTTCCGGTTAATGCCGACAAGTGCATAGAGGGTATTGTAATAGTCCAGTTCATCAGCCGTCAGCTCCATAGTGCAACCGGACGCTATGTAGTCCTGTAATGTGTCAAAGTAAGATTTATCGAACATCATCCTATATCATCAAAGAAAATTTTGTTAATGGAATTGCGATATCCCGTCGCCTGACGGAATTTATCAAACCGCTGCGCCTGCGTCACATTGTCTCCGGTTTCGGCACTGGCAGACATTGCCAGCCCCTCTTTAGCCCGCTGCACAAGCTCGCCACGTTCATAGTGAAACTTCAGCGGAGAGCCAACCAGGTTGAAGTACCAAAGAAAATCATTCACCGGAACATTATAGTACATGGCAATTTGCTTCGGCTCATAGCCGATGCCTGCCAAGTGTTCAAACTCATCCATATCAATCCGGTCATACCATGGCGGTTCTTTACGCCATTTGACCAATTCGTCCGCTACGAAACTCATATACTTCTTTGTTTTTTAAGAAAACATATTGTTCTTCCATCGCATTCTCACCATAATTGCCTGAACCTTCGACCACGAAGAAACCTGTGGATGTGTCCAGGCAGGTTATTTTTTTGTGGCTCCAGGCGAATGATAATTCAATCACTCCATCCTGATGGAGCTGCACCAACCGTTCAAAAATCTTCGGCATACGGAACTTTATCGTTTCCGAGATATGCAGGTGGATGCTGCCTATCAATTCCTTTTCGCGCCATCTCAACAAAGCGTTTATAATACGTTCATTGGTGGAATACGTGGCGATATAGAGATGATTAACCCGTCCGGCATACCTTATCAAGTAAACGATAAAAGTAAAGGCTGTGAAGCTCTTTTTCGTTTCAATGAAAAAAGCCTCGTTATCGTCGGGCAGACGCCCGCACAATTCTTTCAGACTATTCAGTTTGAAAGCCAGTATGGTTTCAAACCGTCTGGAGAGCAGGCGGGAATCTGTCATTTCCTGCCTGAGTTCCTTCAGGCTGAAGTAATAGCTCATTCCAGTAGGCGATTGATATCATTCAGTTCTTTCTCATAACCGGCTAACCTTTCCCGCCGTATCGGGTCCAGGTGCGGTTTATCTCCCTTCGCTATCTCTGATTTGACGCGCCAAATGTTGTTTTCAACCTGGCGCTGGCGACGGATCAGTTCCTTGACCGGTAACTGAAGAAGCTCGCTTCTCCGGCGAAACTCCGCGAATGCAGGATGTTTCCCCAGCAGAGCATGATGCACCTTGTAATAGTTCAGCTCTTCCCAGATCATACGGTTCTCAATGTAGTTGTCTATCAAATCCCGACTGACATCCGCACATTGCTTCAGCGAAGTACAATCCCTGAGTTGTGCGTGTAACCGCACATACGCATGATACTTGTTAAACTTGCGGGAAGCAAGCGTCTCCAGTTCCATGGGGCAGTCCGGATCATTCAGGAAAGCGAACTCTTCACGGAAAGAACCGAACTCTTTCCGTGAAGACAGTTCCGGCAGTGCTCTTCATTCCTCGAAGATGGACGGCTCCGGGAACATCTGTTCCAAGAACTTTTCCAACCAGGCAGAATGTCCGGTAACGGTATTGTTCAGGAACACTTTTTTCTGGAGAAGTTCTTTTGCTTTCTGTTCGTTCGGATTCCGGGATACAATAGGCAGTAGGAATTGGTCTGTTTCCCAATCCAAGACAACAGGATATGCCGGGAAAGGCTGGAAATTGAAATAGAGAGATGAAAACAACACTCCCGATTCTGCTTCCGGGAAACGTTCCAGCATATCATTCAGTCTAAACTTCTCAAATAAAACAGGGGTATGAGTACCATAATTCAGTTTAGGTAATCCGAATTTATCCAGCAGCATAACGGTACGGCTCATATTCTCGGCATACGTACCTTTGAATTTTTCCGGCTTCAGTTCACCCAAAACCTTTGGTATCTCTATATGCGCCAATGATACCCGATTAACCAGGTAGATGTCATCATTCGTCCAAATGAAACTCTCTGTCACTTCAGGCGATTCAATGGCCAACTTCAATTTCTCCATGGTATCAATCTGCGGATTATCGGATGTACGCTGATGTTCAATGACAGTCACTTCTTCACTGAACCAATCTTCGCGATCACCGATAATCACCAGATTAGCGGGAAAGCAAGTCTTTTCATACCAGGAACGAAGGGTGAAAAGCAACTCTCTGCCTTGAGCAAATTCTTTGCAATAAGGAATTACCACCGTTGTGTGATCCTGGGCTTTTTTTTCCAGTACTGGCGATTCATCAGCAAGGGCATCACTTACCTGTACTGATCCGGATTCATTCACCTGTATTTTCACAGTTTCTACTGTTTCCACTTCTTTCACGTCTTTAGATTTAGACGATGTTTTTTTTGTTGTCATAGCTTTAATTTTTTAAAAAGAGACGTATGCCAAAGCACACGCCTCTCACCACATAACCTATCCAAAACCAAATCACAATCCACTACCACCGGACCCGGCAGTCAAGCCCAGAACTGCATTGATTTCTGCATTATCAGTTGCAGGAATCAAAGACTTTTCGATGCGCCCAATAGTAGCACCGCGCAATGAAGCTGCAAGATTGATCGTATTCTTTGCACCTTCTTTGCTGTCCTGGCTATCAGCCTTAGACATCTTCAACGGGGTGCATGGTGTACCTGCTATCTTAGCATCATCACCGGAACAATCCATAACGATGGCTCCCATGTCTTCATTGATATTGTTGTTAACAAACTCATCCAGTTCAATTTCGGTACCAGGATGTTCAAAATCCACATGTTGGATAAAACCACGTGCATCATCTTCCCCCTCACTTATATGATAGATGTTGATGGTGGAGTCTGTTGCATAAACAGCAATAGGCTTTTTGCCTGTTGCCATCTTGAACTTGGTTACACGCACCCCTTTCTCATCACGCTCGTGTTCAGCTACATCTTTCCAGAGAAAGAGAATGATAAACGACTTTTTACCCTTCGGGCGACCGGCATTCGATGACTTCTTAGGCACCGATACCATTTTATATGCTTCATCAGCCATAATAAACCTCCTTAATTTTTAGATTAAAGACCTCCACTTTGCGAATCGGAAGAACTTCCCGATTCTTCTGACCCCGGTGCAAGTTTATTAACTAATTCTGTCGGCAAATAAGCAAAAATCGCTTCTGCCAACCAGAATCCCACACCTTCACGCCATTCTCCGTAAATCTTGGCCGCATAATCCTGGGTAGCCATACGCAATTTCTGATTCTGAGGATTACGAGACATCAAATGACGGAAATTCTCTTTAGGAGTAATGAAGAAAGCACCGGAACCGCGCATTCCCTCAAGTCCCTCAAATACAAACTTCGTATAATCAACTTTCACCTTTTCACCATCTTCATTCTTGGTGGTCTTATACTTATCACGATAAGCACGGGAATATTTCAGAATGAAATCCGGGTCTGCATGAATAGTCAACTTCTTATTCTTATAAAGCGGAGCCACCTGATCAACCGCATTCTCCACATCCGTCACAAGTGCATCTCCTGTCCCAAAGGTTTTACCGTCAAACAACAAATTAATACCTTCTTTATTACCACCTTGTTTGATACGGCACAGTTGGGCAAGATAACCGTCACATACCTGGTCCGCATCGTTTGCTACGAACTTGCCATCTTCACCCTGTGTCGGTTCCTTATACTGTCCCACAGCAAAAGCCATTTCACGCTCTTCGTCCAATTTGGGTTTAACCAACTGTTCAATGATATAACGTACAATAGGCATGTCTTTCGGGTCAAGATTTTCATCATACAGATATCCGAGAACCTCATCGATCAAGTCAGAAGGGATAATCTCAACATTGATCTTCATCGGATATTGTTTGATTGTCAACGGAGTAAACTTCGTTTTGCCCTTAGGGGTCCATTGCGGTGTAAATGATTGCAAAACAGATGTGATATGAGAGTGCGTCGCACGAACCTCAAATTTATCTGTAATCATAGTCGTCATATACTGAAGGGATGAAGTCGTTCCCATCAGCGAACGGAAAATCTCCATCTTTTGAGAACTGATATAACGGCCAAACTCTTTATGCAGTTCTTCCGTATCAATGGTGTCATTTCCCGTATATGAAGCAGCTTCCGGACGCCCATAATGAGCAGCTTCAAGATATTTGTTCATGTTCAACGACATGTCCGGCTTAAACGTTTTCGTCATATCAGTATTTCCTTCCACATGAATACCTGCATCCTTAGTCTCCTCTTTTCCCAACTTGGCAATTTCAGCATCTTTCTCTGCTATCTTAGCATCTAAAGCTGCAATCTTCTCACGAGCCTCTTTCAGTTCCTTGGCATTTTTATCACGATCTGCCTCCAGCTGCGCCTTCACTTCATCGGTAACGGCTTCCTCAGCAGTCTTACCACTTTTTTCAAATTCCTCCAGGTCTTTTTTAAAGACTTCGAGGAATGGCTTACCGTACTTTTTCTCCAACTGCTCTTCCTGCGTAGAAAGAAGAACAGACTTACCGTTCTTGTCTTTCGCAAACGCGGAAATATTCAGGAGTGAAAGTACCACACTCATCACTTTTCCAAACATAACTTTACGATTTAGAATTAATATATTCGTTAATACATGCCTCTTGAGGTATTTCTCTTGCCCGCTGGATTGCAAAGTCCAAAGTACCGATGGCATCGGCCAGGCCCATAGAAATTGCATCCTTTGCGTAGAACATACGTCCGCGCAATAAACCTGCCGCATCCAGCTTCAGCTTATTACCACGATTCGCCTTCACGTTCTCCTGGAAGTCACGTGCCAGCGGGTCCAGTTCTTCTTCTTTAATCATCTCATACTTGCCTTCCTTAGCCATTTCAAAGGGAGCATTCTTGTAATCCGATAGATTTGAATAAATGGTATGGACTTTCACACCTTCACGCTCGTAATACTTGGCGTAATCCGGAAAGCTCATCATCACACCGATTGAACCGAATTCGGAAGATATCTGATTCGACGCTATGATTTCATTGCTGTATGATGCAATGTAGTAAGCCGCAGAAGCGCAGAGGTCACAATGCGCTACTACGGACTTACCCTTTGATTGCGCATACCGGATGGCATCAACCAGCGGAGCGATGGCATCGACACTACCACCGCCTGAGTCTATATCAAGCAAAACAGAAGAAATATTCGGGGATTCCGCAGCCTGACGGACAATATCCGCCAATTCGGTAGCACCATAGCTGCAATAGGTACCGTACTTCAGTAGGGTACCATGAATAGGAATAATGGCCGTGCTGTCTTTCGGAGCGTCAGAGAAACCGTTCCCGGATTTCGCTTCTTTCGCACCGGTGGAGAGCAGAACCGGTATAGGTTCTACATCGGAGCGCTTTGTTGCATCTTCTTTCGTGATGCCGCGCTCCAGTAATTTATCAACCAGTATAAGGTTGGCTTCCACATCGCGGAAAGAGATGAACCACTTCCCACGGCAGACCGCACTATATAATGAAGAAAATGCCATTGTTTTGTACCTTTTAAATCTGGTACAAAATTACAATGGCAGAAACCGCTTAAAAGGACTCTAAAATCTTGGCAGGTTCGGGGCTTTCCCGTTTGAAAGAGAGGGTTATAGAGGCAGGCGTACCACTTCTCTGCATGGTCAACAGTACCGGAAACTGGTCAGTTCCTACCACCTTGATATCTCCATTGGTATGCCGCAATCTTATCAGACCGTCACAACGACATATATTACGCAGTAGTGCCACAGCATTCTCTCCGGTATCTGTCACTACCGCTTCCAGTTCCTGCTCCACTACATCACCGTTGCCTTCTTTCTCTTTGAATTCACCCGAACTGATTGAAATTTCATGCCAGGTACCCGATATCTTGATGATAGATTCTCCCGGATGATTCACGACCGTTGCATCGGTCATCGGAATAAAACTCATGCCGCAAATCTGCGACCGTTTATTTTCAATACTCATTTTTACTTAAAAATTAAGAGTTATTTTTCTGAAAATCTGTTTTTTACTTAATAATTAATCTGCTAAAAAAGATTAAGGAAACAAGGACAGCTGGATATCACGGTTCACCTCTTTAATCATGCGCTGCCGGTTGCGGTAGTCGAACTTCTTGACTGCATCGTAGTTGATGGCATTGTTCTTAATATTGTATGCCATCAAGAAAGCCCGTACTATCTTGTCCTGCTTGTATCCCTTCTCATAGCCGGTCACAAAGTACTCACGCACCCGGATACGAAAAGAGGCCTCAATGTAGTCTTGAAGCATCCGTTGCTTCCACTCCGGTATGTAAATGAAGTTCTCTTGCAGGATGAAGTGGTTCCACTCCTGAATAGGGAGGTAAAGGGTTATCGGATTATCCTTAATGGGTTGCTTTGGCGGACGGTCAGAAACGGTAATCATCGCCTGAATGAATTTGCCAATGTCATTGGCGGCGGTCACCTTTATGCCATTATCTTTATGCGTACCACCAAATTCATGGTACAGATAATCATGTAAATAAGGCTGAAGCTCTATCGTTACGTTAGGTATCATCATCTAATCATTTGATTTACATGCGAATATACAAATAAATTCAAAAGTAAGCAACAGAAACAAGCATTATATCATTTCAAAAATATAGGCACATTTTGCGTTCGACAGCTTCTACACTTTCTACAAATATGATATATGTCTATAAATCAGTAATATAGCAGTTTTTTAATAGACAATTTCTTGTAGAAAAAGCTTCTATATTGTTCTACTTTGTAGAAGAAATATAGAAAACAGTCATTTTGTAGAAAATTGTAGAAGCTTGTAGACTAATATTTTTATGGTTAAACATCTCATTATTAATATTGTAGAAAGTGTAGAAAGTGTAGAAGCTCTTTTCTTCCCAAATAAAACTGCCTATATATCCCCAAAAGAGCATGAAAAAAGGGCGCATCCGCTTCACAGCGTCCACACCCTCGACAATGATAAACATGCTCTAACTAATATCTAAAACTTTGTTGCTGCGGCTCATTAGGCTTTATCGGCTCCTCTGGTTTATTGGTACCACTGTCGCCCGCCGCATCTGTGTCTATCTCCAGATTGATGTTGTAGTTCTCCATGATTTGCTCGTAATCAAAGCACATCGCCTGCTCGGTACTGCTGGTAGACCTGAACTCACGCCCGCCGCTCTCTGTCTCTATCGCTTTTTTCACTTCCACTCCTTTTTGAATGTTCTTGAAGCGCACCGAGTTTTTCACTCCCATATATTCTTTGGAGTTCTCCAGATAATATTTCAACGACTCCGGAGGAAGTGCCGCATCTCCCACCTGCTTAGCGAATTTCTTGTAAAGCATAAAGATGCGGTTCTTGCGCATCTTCAGTATCGGGCGTGGTCGCACGAACACCATTTCATTTTTGACCAGATTTGATTTGAATTTCTTTTCGTAATCGATGCGGTAGTCAGCCTCGTTGAATATCTCACCATCCTGTAACAGATAGGAAACCACATTCCAGAAGTTGGCCAGCTCGTTATTGCTACGGCATTCCTGGTTTTGCCGGATGATACCATTCACTGTAATATCCAACATCTCTTTATAGGAAAACGGCACATCGACCACTGACTCCATCGTGCGGAAAGCAGCCAGCGGTATCACCCAGTTACGTTGAATACGGTCTTCGATGTTCTCTTTCTCCAGCCGGGCGTTGAGGTCGGCCATGCACTGACGATAGTTCGATGAGAAATCAGCCTCCATCTTGCTTCGGTGGCGCAGCAACTGCAAAGTCAGATGCGACAAACCCATGTCACGGATAGCCTTGCATTCATCGAACGCTTTTTTCTCGTTATTGGAGAAGGTTGTTTTGTTGAACGTCAGATAAATCAGACGGGAGAACAACGCAATGTCGATAGTCGGCATCTCCTGACCGGACAATATCACACCACAGTCTACCGAAGTGATTTCTCGCTTCTTATCTCTGTCCATATTCATGCGGCTTCGCCCGGTACCGTCCCACAAGCCCTTGAGGAACTCCCGTTTGTCTATATCAATGGTATTCTTATACTCATCGATGTGAACCAAGGCATTGGCGCACTGAGCCACCGTATCACTCATGGCGGCAATCGTGGCATTCTGGATATTTGGGGGCGTATTCTTGATGATGAAGAAAGACATCAGGCTATGACCGAGTTCAGACTTTCCTGAACCTTTGGGTCCGAACAGGTTGAGAATGGGAAAGCTTTTAGTCTGTCCGGCTATGACATCCCGAAACAGCGTAGCTATCAGGAAACAGATGCCTACTTTGGCATTATCGCCGAACACCTTGATCAGTTTTTCAGAGTATTCAAGCATCGGTACCGCACTGAAGTTCGTATGAATGAATTTTCGCTCAAATTGAAACAGCTTCACCTCATCCAGGTATATCCTGCTGCTTCCCGGAAGGTAGTAGTTGCCGCCCTTGAGCCGGACGATGCCGTATTCATCCACCGGATGCCATTCGGTATCGAAGCATCCGTTGCCAAACGCGAAGAAACCTTTGCGCTGCCAGCCGAGTTGCGTGATTTCGGTGGCTGTCTCGGTCTGCTCATAAAGGAACATCTTCAGCTTGGTCAGTTCTTTTTCAGTGGCCAGCCAGATGTAGTTACCCAGTCCCTCTACCTTTTGCTTGAACTTGGATAGTGATACCAGGTCTTCTTGTTTCATTTCAATAATCTCTTCTTGCCTGTTTTGGTTCTTGATTTTATAAAGACGCTTCGGAAGCATCGTGTCTTTGATGTGGAACATCGGCAGCATGATGAAGTTGCTCCATTGCACCGCCTTGCCACTGTCACCGGCCAAGGCGAAGTATGAGTTGAATTCTTCGTAGAAACCGTACTTCTGATAGAGGTCCCGGTCTATCTTTTTGCTTTCATTGATTACCCGCTTGGCTTTATCCAGTTTCTTGGCCCGGTCGATGGTTTTCTTCCAAAGGTTGCCGTCTTTGTAGTGCTCCTGTAACTTTTTAAGGTACATCGACTCCTTCACTTCGTCTTTCACCATGACCACCATGTTGCAGATGGCATTCATCGCTTCGCTGGTATCGTCCGTTGTCTTTATGTCCTGGAAGATGTAGCGAGCATACCATAAGATGAAGTCCTCTTCTTGGAGAGCGTCAAATTTGGGCTTGTCGGTGCAGTAGCTGTCCGGGTCGTTTTTGGAGCACGCCTCTCCAGGCGGCAACTCCTTGACCGATACTGACAGTCCGCATTTCATGGCGAGCATCCCGTTGCGCATCACATTCTTCACACCGGCTCCCAACGTTTCACCCTCTTTGGGCGGATCAGCATCCGGCAGGAAGCAAAGTTTGGTAGCGTACTTTTTCAACTGTTCAAACTGCTCTTTGGTCCAGTCTCCTCCCAATGGGGCCACAGTGTTGTGTACGCGGATGCGCTGAAGCTGCATCACGTCGGGTCCACCCTCCACCAAGTAGAATTTATTCTCTTTGGTCCCCTGACGTATGGCCGTGTCAATGCCGAAGATAGATTCCCGCTTGTGGTAGATGTCGTTCTCGGCAGAGTTGAGATACTTGGCAGCCGTCTTGTCACCTGACATGTCACGGGCAGTAAAGCCGATAACCCGGCGGAATCGGTCCCGTATGGGGATAACGACACGATTACGGTAGCCGTCATACGTATTTCCTTTCTCGCCCTCCTTCAGCAGTCCCATTTCTTTCATCAAGTCGATGGAAAGACCGGAGGAGCGGGCGAATGCCAGCAAGTCATCCCATTTGTCAAGCGCAAAACCAATGCTCATTTCCTCGGCGTATTCCAACCCCCAACGTCCCTTAACGTATTCGGCAGCCGTCTTGTTATCCGGATTGAGCAAATTTTTTCGGAAATGCTCGGCACATCTTTGATTGATGACAAACATGCTTTCACGTTTCATCCTCGCCTGTTCCTGTTCCGGTGTCAGCCGTTCTTCTTCTACGGTGATGCCGTATCGTTTGCCTATCGTGTGGACAGCTTCGGGGAAATTCATTGACTCGTGTTCCATCAGGAAGCTGAACACATTGCCGCCCTTGCCGCAACCGAAACAGTGCCAAGTGCCTCGCACCGGACTGACCACAAACGATGGTGTCTTCTCCTGGTGTAACGGACAACATGCCTGATAATTGGAACCTTTCTTTTTAAGTTCCACATAGCCAGAAATCACATCAACGATATCAGCCCTGTCAAGGACTTGTTCTATTATTCTATCATCTATCATTGTCATATATATATGGATGGCGTTATCTCCGCAGGATGACAGCGCCTTGTTCTTCGATGTAGTAGCTGTGTATGCCATACGTACCGAATTCTTCGAGAGTGGCATCCACACATTTCATAAAGAGGTCGTAGTTCTTCGGATGGACCTCGTCGAGCACCCGGAAGGTGTGCCCAGGCTGCATGTCATACAACATGAGCCACACCTTGTCATAGTATTCCGTCAGTTCATTCCACCCCATGGAGTCTGCGTACCGTTGCATCCAGGTATTGTCATCGGGTATGTATTGAAGTAAGTTCATGGCAAAGCATTTACAGTTCAGTGCAAAGGAATGAGTTTACAGGGTAGCTATCAAGGACGAGGTTCAGGCAGTCGACTTATACCGTCTAACAGACATTGCATCAGCAATATATGTAAGCCCCTATCGTCCTTGTCACCCGGAGTTTGCAACTCCATGTTCAGACTTTGCTGAAGATAGTTCCTGTCCGCCTTCAGCTTCAGCAGCTTGCCATTCTCACCTTTGATAGTGACCGTGGCATATTCTATCACGCTACCAAGTTCTGAGGCATCCAACCATAAATCCGGCTTCTTATGAAGATTCAGCCGACAATATTGATGTACCTTGCAACTCTTGCGAATAAGTTCTATTTCTGCGATTGTCGCTATTTGATTGGTACGCAGAATGCGCACTTTCTGACCTTTTTTCATTGTTCTTCTTTTTTTTTTGTTAAATCCTATAATTGATACAATCGATAATAACGCTGGTAAGCTCGCCACATATACCCGATATTTTATAACCACCCGTTATGTTTCCCCGGTTTATGGGAATAGACCAGTGTTTTGTGCTTAGCAGTGACAAAACACTGGTCGCTTTTTTACCAAGTTATCACTTTATTGACAATCTCTTGCTGCTCGTCACTACTACGGCGCAGATAGATTCGAGTGGTTTCTATGCTTTCATGCCCCATCAAATCAGCAAGCAAGGATATATCATTGAATTTATCCAGAAAATTCTTTGCGAAACGATGACGGAATGAGTGAGGATAAACCACTTTTTCATTTAGACCATATTTTATGGCATAGTTTTTCAACTGTTGGGCAATGCCTCTTGTAGTGATACGCTGCCCGTATTGGTTCATAAAAACATATCCACTGAAACGACTTTGTTCAGACAGCCATTCAATAGCTTCGGCACATAAGATTTTGGGAATGTAGATACGACGTACCTTACTTCCTTTTGTGTAAATATCAAAGTATCCTGCTGTAATATGTTCTGTTTTTAAGTGTATCAGTTCGCTTATCCGTGCTCCAGTTGCCGCGAGAAAGCGAACTGCAAAATACCACATCCGATTTTTCTCCGTTCTTAAACGGTTTTTCAGAAACTCGTAATCGGCATTACTGATTACATTTTCCAAATAAGTACGTTGTTGCTCTTTTATGGTTTTCATGTGTAGACGCGATTTGCCTACATACCTTAAATACTTGTTTAAACCCAATATACGGAGGTTTACTGTCTTGGGCTTAAAGTTGTCAATCATATAACTTTTGTAAGCAATAAGATTCCGTTTGTTCAGCTCCTTGTAATGGGCATAATAATCCTTCACGGCATACAGATACGCTGTAATGGTATTCTGCGCTAAATTTTCCTGCCTCAAAAATGCTTCAAAATCAATAGTGTTCATATCTTTCTTGTTATAATATTAATTTACTCGGATAATACTCTTCTATTTCTGGAGATGGTGGAGTAGCTTCTTGCAATTCTTTTTCAAATTCATAAGCCCTTAGTTCATCATGGCTGATAGCTATTCTGGTAACAAAACAATGTACCTTAATGCCACTTTCGGTCTGACCTTCCCATACACGAGCAGGGACGCCATTCAATTCAACTATCTTATCTGTACTTTTGATTGTTATCTTCATTTCTAAATTGTTATACGTTAGTTTACTCTAATTGATTCGTACATACTTACCTGCGATATTGCAAGTTCTCAATATTTCTGCATTATCTTCACCGAAAGCGATTAGGATACTACCACAACTGGGCGAATCCCCACGCGTACCGTCTGGGCGAAAGAAACGAATCCGGTTTCGTAGAAACTTCATAGCCGTTGCTTTCTCAAAGATGATATCTTGAAACATCTTACTATCGCAACGATTGAAAAGTAAAGCAATACCGTTGCCATGCTCTGCCAGACGCTTGACAAACTGTTCAATAAGCGGGCGGGAATAAGGAGGGTTCAACCAAACACGACCTATCCAGTTTCTTGTTAATCCGTCATGATTCTTGTTATACATCCGTATAGCTGTCTGCCAAAGCGGATTTACTGGAGCGCATGGGTCTGTATCGAATATCCCCAGCGCATCTATGATTTCTTTTGGTGTGTACCATTCATCAGTGGTATTAGTCGACCTTTCAAATGTTGTATTCATTTCTATTCTGTTATAAGTTAAACCTTTCCTCTTAGCAGTTTTAGTGCCAATAAGGGATTCACATTAGAAATCTGCCTAATTAACTTAAATCGTTCATCTTTCGCTGAATAATATCGGCACATACGGTCGTTAGCCTTATCTACTCGTCCGTTTCCATATATCCAAAGCATGCCGTTATACTTTTGGACATTCCGCATTATCTTTTTTGCTTGTCTTAGTCTCATATTTTTCTTGTTATGAGCCTCCCAAATCCGAAGGGGAGGCTCCCGTTTATTACTTCCTAAAAAACATATCTCCTGAGATACTTCTTGCCGTGTCGTCATTTGTCAGACGGATGTATCGGAAGAAGTTTTGTTCAGTACGATGCCCGGTCAGTCGCATGATTTCCAGCGTTGTCATTCTGCCAGTTAGATACATGTTGGTGGCTGCCGATCGTCTTGCTGTATGACTACTGATTAATTCCCACTTCTGACGGGTGACCGTTATCAGTTTGCCACCTTTGGTCAATGAATAAGTAACAAGGTCATTCAGACCGATCTCTTTCATTATCACTTTCAGGTATTTGTTGACATACTGAATACACAAGCCGCAAGGAATAACACCGCCATACTTAGCATAGATTTCTTTCACGTAATCGTGCATCGGTATCTTGACATCTACATTCGTCTTCTTCGTTCGCTTCACAATATATCCGTTCTGGAAATTATCTTTTGTCAATGTAGAATAATCCGAATAACGCAAAGCCGTAAGGCAACCAACAACAAACAAGTCTCTGATGCGCTCCTTAGCTTTCCTTCTATCCTGTTTCAAAAACTTGTAGTAGTATATTCTTGTGATTTCATTCATCGACAAGAATACCGCATTCGTCTCCTCCAGCTGCATATCAATCTCATCATAAGTCGAGTCAACTGCGTAATTATATTGCCCTGCTCTGCGTACCATAGACTGAGTTTTTAGTATATATCCAACAATAGTATTATGCCGTAAGCCTTGGCTTTCAAGGTAAATAATGAAGTCCTCCAGAAATTCTGCTGTTACAGAGTTGGTGAATATATCACAATCATATTCCTCAGAGAATTGCCTTAGGTGCTTTATTATTGCATCATAAACGGCGGGGTATTGTGCAGACTTGCGTCTGGATTTCTTTTCGACTACCTCACGGATGAAGTCCGCAAAATAAACGCCTTCGAGCGGTTTGCTCTGCCTGAAATGATTGATGTAGTCCTTCCTCGCTTGGCGAGGCTGAACCAAAGGACATAATTGTAATGCTTTGGCTGTATAATTTTAGGTTAGACAATAAATTCGATTTATAATCTGGCTTATAAGTTTTCCCAATTCATCGGCATACTCATCCGCACAATCCATCTGCACGTGCATCATTTGATTTCCATTTTCTGAAGTAAATGGGAATCCAGTTTGTAACTGCACAGGAAGGTCCTTTTCCGATATCTCAGATTTTAATGCATTTACGACATTAACATCCATATCATATTCCTTAGTTACCATGACCCTATACATTAATAAGATATTGTTCCATTAGCTCCGGCAAGTCCTCTATCAGCCGGACAGCATTTTTATTATCCTCAACACGCAGTATGATGTGACTCATATCTTCATCAATGTTGTTGGATGTTTCTACTGAGGTGTACGGTAGTTTGTTTATAGCATCCACAAATGCCATCCTTCCTTCCAAAGAGAAACCGCAAGTACATACAATCCTTCCGTCAGACACAGGCCTCCGTATCCATACTTTAAACTTATCATCCGGAGAGGATATAATTGTGAATGGTTGCAATTTTTGTTTTTCCATACGTTGCCTATTTATTATTATCTCTACTAAAAATTTGTACCCCAGTAACTTCCTCTATTTTATCTTTTGCCAGTTCCGGAATTCTCGCTAATCCGCCTCTCCAGTTATAAAAAGTATAAATAGGAACTTTACACTCATCAGCTAATTTCTTAGCCATATCAGAGGATTCACACACAGGCAAACTACGCAGATATGTACGTAATGCCATACCATCATTTTTTCTTTTCACTGTTTTTTCTGCCATATTTATATAAATATTAAATTATTATCATTAGATTTATGAAGCAAATATAGAATTAGTTTTATTTATATGCAAGTGGTTTAATATAAAAATTTAGCATTAGTTTAATTTTTAACATTTATATTCATGAAACACATTGGTAGTGAGGCTGATAGTATTATCAGAAAAAAAAGGCTCAAGAAGAAGGATATTGCAGAAGAGATGGGAATCACCACAGTATATCTTTCTCAAATATTCAAAAAAGAATCCATTGAGGCCTATCTATTAGAAAAACTATCCAAAGCTATTAGAGTACCTGTTAGTTATTGGTTTGATGAAACAAACATAGCTAATCAATCAATAGCCAACGGAGATGGTAGTGCGGCATCCATATATGGGAATGCCACTGCTGGAGCACTTGCAGATAAAGATAAAGAAATAGAGCACCTAAAAGAATTACTCAAAGAGAAAGAAAGAACAATCCAGATTTTAATGAAACAAGAATAAATTGAAGTTAAGATAGTAGATATAAAGACATTACATGTCTATTATTTATTTTTCAACCGGGACGAAATCGGGACGTAAGAATGAAAAAACAGAGAGTATACATATTATCTTTTGCTAATAATCAGTTCTTTACAGAAACGGATACGTGCACAATAAGTCGCCTCATTCCGACATACAAGGTCTGACTTTCAAAGAGTTAGGCCTTTTTTGTTCGGTTTTTGTTCGGTAAAACACCAATAAAATAAAAATAAGAGGTATTCCGGTGACGGATTACTTCTTTCTTTTTATCTTTGCATCAAATGCCATCGGAAGTGTCCGGCATGGCTTTTAAATCCAATTAGGAGTGCTGGAGAAATCCTCACTCCTTTTCCATCACCCCATCTACAATATACTTAGAAGGTTTTTCCACTATCATACGTGCGTAAATATGATTTCTGCCAATAGTACATTATACTATCCGATTTCTGCCGGAAAGAGTTCCAGCAGACGAAAGCCAAAGTGCAAAAAAGCACATTGGTAAAAATCAATTGTTTCGCTTGTTTATCGCTTGTTTTCCCTGCTCTACGCACACACGTTTTAATGGTTCAGATTCTTTAGTTCTCTTTGCGCACGTGCGTGTATGGACTGTCACCTTTGTACCATAGAGTGAGATTCTTCCTATAGACTTACCAATTATGTCTATTTCTGACTAATTGCGTATATGCGTATACATGCGCACGTAGACACATCAGATAATTCACTTAATTGCGCCTACACGCACGCATACGTAACACTTGATATAACTGATTTAATTGCTTTAATGCAGAAGAAGCGCAGATAATTACTTTCTGTGTACCTCTATGACTTTTCCCAAATGATACACTATCGTCCAGAACGCATAAAGATTGCATCGTATCAAGTGAGGTTCAAAAGAATATCCGGTAACTTCGACTATCGCAGTATCACGTTCTTTTGCGTAACCGACTGCCAATGCCAGGTACTTATATTTCTTCGGCATGAACGGAAAGTTGCCGTTGTTGTAATCATCAATGAAATATTCTTTACCCGATTCTGTAACTTCGGGATTGAGCATATATTTGCCGCTTGCATCTTTCAGCAAGTATCGGTTAGCGGTGATACCTTCTTTGACTTCTCTGTATTCAGCATTCTTGTCGCCGGCAATAATCTCATCAAAATAAACCTGTTTGATAGGCAGGTAAAGAGTTTCTTCATTCTTCATAATCGTGTGTATTAGTTCGTAAATATATAAATTAAGCCCGGCATATTATACACCGGGCGTTAAATTTTAAGTTCTGTTTTTGATATTCTCTACCTCAGCCGTGCCAATAACCACGCCTAATGCTTCGTAGCATTCGCAAATACCTCTCATAAACTTATCATATTCATCGGGTAGCTCCATTAATGTAGCTTCTTTGAATTGTGCGTACTGGGTTACAAACTCATCGCTGCATGATGCAAGTTTTTCAACTATCAACTTTAATTCTACTGTCTGCATGGCTTATTCTCCTATTGATTCTATGAACGTGGAAAGGATTGATAGAGTGAGGAGCATATCAAATGCCACATTATCATTGATTACGTCCTCTGATTGGTCGTTCACTATTTGGCACATGATTCTGTTGATATCGGCAAGCATTGCCCGTCTATCGTCTTTATTGGTCCATCTGTTTATCCACGATTCAGCGGTATCGCTGACTTTGATTTCTTTACTCATAAAACATATTCAATTTATGGCAGGCAGTGTACATCATCGCCAGCCCGGTTATATTACTCAAACAAAATTCGCTGTTGGTAGCCAGTAGTAGGATTATACCTACTACCAGCATGATAATATAGAGTTTCATTTCTCTTTAGACAATGCGGTTATCAACTCGTTATAGTTTGATAGAGTATCAATGGCATCCGTTAACATTCCTTCTCTGCATCGGAAGCGTGCATTTGATACATGAACATGGTAATAGACATTGCATCGCATATTGAGGCTTTGTAGGTGTTTACGCCACCGTTACTGTTATCTCTCAATTCTTTAATTAGTTGTTGTGCTCTCTCATTCAGAAACATGGCTTTCAGGGTTTAGGTTAGTACTTCTTTTTTCTTCTTCATCAAATGCTTGGTTGATAATGTCACGCCCAACAACATCGCCTAAATCGGTTATCATTTTGCAAACCTTGTCGCTCATGTCTCCCAATACATTACCGGGAAATTCATCTGCCTTATATCCTTTACTCTTAATGTGTTCATTGACTTGTGAATACAATTCAGTTGCAGTTCTTATCATATCTGCCAACTGTTCGTTAATCTCTAATGTGAAATACATAGTTTATATCTTTGTGGTGGGGTGTACCTTGAAAGTACCCCCACCGGGTTAATTATCCTACTTTGATTAAATTCGCTACTTTAAAGCTTCTGTACGCTTGTTTCTCGTTGTCGAAGTAAGTTATAAGGCTCTCGTTCTTTTTGCGCTCAGTGCCCTTTGTTTCAGGTATCAGACCTTCTTTCAGCGTACCCCATGCAGTACGGATTTCACCGTTTAGCTTCTGGTAGTAGAACTTTGCCACACCGTTCTTCAAAGCTGCTTTCAGTTTCAGAACCTGCCAAGCCTGCTTCATTGCATCAGCCATTGAAAAGCCGTACACCTTAACGAGCATCCAAGCCTGTTTCATTAACTCACTCATTTGTTTTTTGAAATTCGTTGCCATAATCGTAGATTTTATGTGTTAATACTAATATCCATAATAGTTTTCCCAAAAGTCGATTTCAGCCTCAAAAGAAGCAATACACTCTGATTTGCTTTCTTCGTACATAGCGAATACTTCTGCTTCACTCATTACCAATACCTGTTGGTATTCTCTGCACATCTGGTTTAAAACTTCTTTTGTCATAAGGCTTAAATGTTATTGTTTAACTTTGATGATGCAAATGTATAGCTATCGCTTTAAACAAACAAGCAAATTAGAAATATTTCGCTTTACATTAACTTTATTTATGAATAGCTATCGCTTTACGTAGCAAAATCGATGTATATTTGCACAGAACAAATAATGAATAGTTATGCCTTTACGAATCAAAGAAGTTATCAAGGAACGAGGAACAACAGTACAAGACCTTGCAGAACGAATGGGAATAACCCGTGTTGGATTAAGTCAACATATCAATGGAAATCCAAGTGTAGAAGTATTGGAAAGAATAGCATTTGCTTTAGGCTGTCCAGTAACCGAACTATTTGAGCAACCAAAGGCCGACACTGTTTCTCTGACCTGTCCTCACTGCGGAAAGAATATCAATATCAAAGCTGAATGAGTATGGAGATAATATTGACTCCCGAAGAGGAACGGGTGCGTGAAGTACTAATAGAAGTAGCAAAAGAGCAGGGAAGGAGAACTATTTCTTGTACAAACCTTTGTCATAACGCAGGATTGAAACTTGATATGTCAAAACCATGTGATTGGGGAATTATTGGGAATATTCTTGGTCGTATTTCTCATTATGAAAACCAATGTTCAAGACCTATGCTTTCTGCTATTGTTGCCGGTAAGAACCAAAGTACACCCAGTGGAGGTTTTCTTATCACTGCAAAAGAACTTGGTCTGAATATAAAAGACAAAGATAAATGTTGGTGTGATGAATTGAATAGAGTATATGATTACTGGCAAAAGAAGAAATGATTATGAGTAAAACATTCAATATCTACTGCGACGAAAGTACGCATTTGAAAAACGATGGGCATCCATATATGCTTTTAGGGTATATAAGTATCGCTTATCCCCAAATAAAGATGGCTAAGGAGCAAATCAAAGCTATTAAGGCAAAGCATAAGTACGAAGGTGAATTAAAGTGGACTAATGTGCACGATGCTACATTTCCAATGTATAATGAACTTGTAGAGTACTTCTTTATGACAGATATGAAGTTTAGGGTTGTGGTTGTAGACAAATCTCAAATTGACGAATCACGTCCAGAGTATACGTTCAATGATTTTTATTTTAGAATGTATTATCAACTTCTACATCATCTATCTAATATGGAGAATGAGTATAATGTTTTTTTTGATATCAAAGACACATGTAGTCATAAGAAGCTTCATACGTTACAAGACATTTTAAAATGGAACTCTTCTATCAGGCATTTTCAATTCATTCGCTCTCATGAAAGTTACTTCGTGCAGTTGGCAGATATATTAATGGGAGCTATAAACTATAATCTGCGAATAGAGAAAGGTGATGTGGAAGGTAAAGTTATTGCTAAAAAGAAGATTGTAGAAAAGATACGGGAACATGCAAATATTTCTTTGAATAGAACAACGCCCTTGTCTAAGAAGAAATTCAATTTATTCTTTATTTCACTAACATAACAACTATGCCATTTAATCTACTAAAGAAATACCCAGAACTGCTTGAAATTCTGCATTTGAATGAGCATCAGCGTAAAGATTCTCTTATGAGAATTTACAAACGAGACATTGAAGATAACCCGAACTTTAAGTTTAGGGAGAAGCAAGTATATCCCATAAAATCAGACGGAGAAGCTGATATGGGAAGGCAATTTACACACTTGACCTGTGAAGAAATACAAGAAGAGGATGAAAAGGGTAATTTGCTTCCTGCAAAACGGTTTTTTGAGAAAGATCGTTCTCAACGGTTGCATTGGATTAATCATCACATTCAAGAATTGTCTTCTGAAAATATAGAAGTCTTTAGCGTCACAGAACGTGACCAGAAAAAGCGTTGCGATGTTACTAAAACATATATTTACGATAAGAAAGAGAAATATGTGATAGTTCTTGAATGCCAAAGAAAAAGCTCTTATTACTTATTGACAGCCTATTACTTGAATAAAGAATATGCAGAAAAAGGTATAAAAAAGAAAATGAAGAAACGCTTACCGAACATTGAATAAAAACGCAGGGCTCAGATTTATATCAAGATAAACCGAGCCCCGAAACTCCTTCTATTTGTAGATGAGCGTTGCAAATATACGCCGATATATTTGAATATGCAACAATTTTTGCACCGTGATTGTTTATTTAACATCGTGATATAAAATTAACACCCCTACTTTATTGCTAAAAGAGAGGTGTTTTTGTTAGCCCGAAGCAAGACCTTTGGATTTGTCACCGGAGACTTTACGTGCATACCGGTTGCTACTTCCACGAGGAACCAACCTCCCTTTTCCAGACCTTTCAGCATTTGACCGAATGAATTGTTTCTCGCTTCTTCAAAGGTTGGTCTTTTGACCTGTACCCTTTGGGTTCCTGTTGTTTGATTTCTTCTTCTGACTCAACGTTAAGTTTTAAAATTACACATCAAATATACAAATTATTTTAGGAAATCCGGTACATCGGAAAAATCAATATCATAATCAGGTATGATAATCTCGACATGGGACACTTCTTCCGCAGCTTTACCTGCCATCGTTTTCAGTCTTTCATACGCTTTCTCTGTCTGGGCATCCGGCTTCGCCTTGCCTTGTGCTTTAGCAAGCGCATAAAGAGCCTTATTCTTCGCAGATTTTTCTTTCTTGGTGCGTTTCCATCGTTTGGACCGGTAAGCCTCATATAGCATCACTCGGAGCAGTTCTGTATTTTCTTCCGTCAAGGTAATGGAAGAGCCGTTTATCTCAATAACTACATTATCGGGGCGTTCCTGAGTAATCCGGATTCCATTTTGTTCTACAACTGTTGGTCTCATATCTAATATTTTCAATTGCCGGGTAGACCATCCGAAGCAGACCTACCCGGAATGTTATTATTCGTACTTTCTTTGCATATACTTCTGAATTTTTTCTTGCGCATGTTCACCATCACGAATACACCAAGCAGATGCGCCGAATTGTGATGAACTGGGATAGGATTCATAAGCTTCACCCTTTTCGTCTTTAACCAGAGTAGACCGGAATACTTCAAAATACACAATGCCTTCCGGTGTGGTTCTCCGATAACAATACATCCGGTTACTCTCGTTTTTCGATACTAGTTCAAAGGAATCACCATACTTTTTAAATTTGTCCTTCAATGGTGGACGCTTTATACTCTTTAATCTTTCCATATTCAAATAATGTTTTTGTATTAGCCACTTTCTCGGCAAAGACGAACATCTTATTGCCTCACAAGAAAAAGTGGCTTAAATCTATTCTTTCCACACTTCACATATAAAACCCAACTCTCTTAACTCATTCATTCGGTATTCTTGTAATGGTCGAGGTTTTTCACCTGGCCGCTTCACTTCTACAAAAAAGGCTTTACCATTCTTCAGTATCAATAAATCAGGAATCCCGTTTTTATTCGTGAGAATCAGCTTCACTACGTAATAGCCTTGCGCCTCCAGCCGCTTTATGATACGAGCCTGTATTTTACTTTCCAGTTCTGCCATGACTATCTCGCTTTCTTATTGAACCATGAAAGGGTAAAGTCCTGCTTTCCGTGTA
>QWCY01002770.1_pt1 | contig 42510 bp, 31 predicted proteins | sample 1972631 | NCBI WGS metagenome assembly QWCY01 (sample SAMN09866696, study PRJNA288562) | Human gut metagenome isolate pre1_stool, whole genome shotgun sequencing... | isolation source: gut | host: Homo sapiens | place: USA: California
CCAGACGGCTGTAATGTAGGCAAATGGCTTTTTCATGGGGAAGCTCCTTTCTCCGGCTGTGCCGGGTAGCAAACGAGCAACCCCGTGTCAAGAATGAAATGAACGCACACCGTGCGTTCTTGACACAGTGCTGCTCATTTGCATTTTGGCAGTCAAGGGGGCTGGCCAGGAACTGGCGCAGCCGCCCATAGGTGATTATGAAAAAAGCAGTTACCCACCGCCGTAAAGGTCATGGTTGACCAAAGCTGCGTAGTAACTGCTGATAGTAGTGGGAGCATTATACAAGGCGGTAAGCAGATATGCCCGAATGTTTCGGACTTTCGTGGTATTAGATTTCAAGCTGCTCACCACATAGTTGATATGCTCCGAATTTAGTTTTAACAGGCGGCTCTTTACGACCTCTAAGGGGAAATCCTGACCGCCTATACGGATCATGGGCTTAGTGCTGCATACGGTGTCCACCATGATGTCAACGATCTCATCCAGAATGTCAGCATCATAGCCGAGTTGTCTGCGAGTAATGTCGTACTCAATATTTTCTATGATAATCTGGCGATAGACACGCATCGTATCCATCGCATCTGCCGCAGGCGATCTATCTTCCGGCAGCCCCCTGGCCGGATAGATAGATGGTTCAGTATCACTCAATTCAGTATCTTTTATCTCAGTATTATTTGAGGCCGTTTTTTGGAAGTCTTGACTTCCAGATTGCGGAACTTTAGACTTCCGTTTTTCGGAAGTCAAGACTTCCGCATTCCGAACAAAGTTCTTGACGTAGATTTTTGTCGGTTTTCCCTGGCCTTGCTTTTTGCGCTCGATCAAACCAACCTTATCCAGTTCCCCAAAAAGGGAAACGGCTTTGGTGTGCCCGCAGCACAGATATTCCAAAGCATCCTCAAGGGTAAAGTAAATGAAAACCCGGTTATGCTCGTCCAGCCAGCCATTCCGAACTGACAACCCCATGCGGTCAAGCATAAGACCGTATAAGATTTTTGCATCGGAAGATGTGCGCCGGTAACTGGGGTCAGTGAACAGCACTTTGGGTATCCGGTAAAAAGTGAACTGTTCCGCTTCATCGCCGTAGAAGTAGTCCAGCATGGCAGGGTCTGGCATGAATTACACCTCCCTCCTGAAAAATTTCTTAATGCGTAAAACAAAAGGTGCTGCCCGAAAGCAACACCTTTAAAATCTGGAACTGGCATCTCTATTTTGTTTTTCTAAAGAATCATCTGGAAATGTTTAAGTGCCTCCATAATCGCCGCTTCTTTTTCTGGCGGGCACTTTGGTACTTTAGCATCTTCTTTCTTTGACTGGTTATAGTTCTTTCTCTCGATAATGCCACACTTCCGTTTTATCTGGGCAATATAAAGCTGGCTGACTTTCAAGCCGAATTTCTCCAGTACATAAGCCTTAATTTCATCATAAGTTGCCTTACTCTCCGCCGCCGTCAAATCCAACTCGTCCATCTTCAGTTCCACCTCAATATGATGGTTGACATTTAGTTTGGACAATAATACTACCGTCTCCACGTGCACCGTCCGAGGAAACATATCCATCAGCTTCACCCGTTCCACCTGATACCCTTCCTGCTGAAAAATCTCCAGATCCCTTGCGAGGGAAGTCGGTTTGCAGGAAACATAAACAATCTCCGGTGCGCCAAATGCAATAATCTTCCCAATCGCCTTCGGGTGAATCCCATCCCTGGGTGGGTCTACAATAATCAGGTCGGGTCTTTCCTCAAGCTCATCCACCATTTTCAGCACATCTCCTGCAAGGAAGGTACAGTTTTCGAGATGATTGCGCTTTGCATTTTCATTTGCAGCTACAACCGCTTCTTCAATCAATTCAATCCCTACCACCTTTTTGGAACCTGCTTCAGCCATAATCTGCCCAATCGTACCTGTGCCGCAGTACAGGTCGAAAGCCGTCTTATCTGCCACATCTCCGGCAAATTCCTTTACAATGGAATAAAGCTTTTCCGCGCCGGCGGAATTCGTCTGGAAGAAGGAATACACAGAAACCTTAAATTCCAGATCAAACAGCTTTTCCATAAAGAAATCTCTGCCATAGAGCAAGCGCATTTCGTCGCTTTTGACCACATCCGCCAGTCCATCATTCACAGAATGCAGAATACCACAGACGGAGCCGTCCAATTCCAATCCGAGTAGCATATCCTTAAATTCCTCCACGGAAAAGGGAACCTCAGAGGAAGTCACCAGATTGATTAAAATTTCGCCGGTTGCCGCACCCTTTCGCACGACCAAATGGCGCAGAGAGCCATCATGACGCGCCTTATGATAAAACGGCACCCTTCTCTCCTGAAAGAATTGCAGCGTCCCTTCGATGATTCGCAGATAATCCGCATCGACAATATTACAGTCCTTCAGCGTCACAACCTCATAATAGCTCATGCGTTTGCGCATCCCAAGTGCTAAGTCGCCGTCCTTTTCCTCGTCTCCGAAGGAAAATTCACACTTATTGCGATAGCCCGTCTCGGAAGGCGCAGGCACAATGCCTTCCCAGCTTTGCACACAAATCCCTGCGTTTTCCAACAGCCGTTTTACCTGTCGCTCCTTGAGTCTGAGCTCCTCCTCATGCCGCATGGTCTGATAGGTACAGCCTCCGCAAAGTGCATAATGGGAACACATTCCTGTTTCTCTTTCCATCGGAGAGCGTTCGATGACCTCCTGCAGGCGCGCCTCCACGCCGCTGCCCCGTTTTTTGAACACCTGTGCCTGCACCTTCTGCCCGGGCACAGCATTTTTCACGATGACCTTCTCTCCTTCGTAATACCCATACGCCTTATTGGGAAAATTCACATCTGCAATCTCCAGAATAATCTCATCTTTTTTCTTCATAAAAGCCTCCAAATTTGTAACCGAATTTTATTTGTATTCCCTTTTTATCTATGATATAATACCCACTATACGCAGTATTTTCTGCGCAAAACAAGTCAAACAATTCATCATTTGAACAGGAGTGTATACAGGAATGTCTGAAAAATTAGAAGTCGGCAGCATCGTAGAAGGTAAGGTTGTTCGTGTCAAGCCCTTTGGCGCTATTGTTTCTCTCGGCAACACGCAGGGCTTGGTGCATATCTCTCAGGTAGCCAACAGCTTCGTTCAGGATATCAATGACCATGTAAAGGTTGGCGATATGGTAAAGGTAAAGGTGCTTTCCATTGATGAAGAAAGCCACAAAATCGCGCTTTCCATCCGTGAGGCTCTGCCCAAGGAGGAACGCCGTCCCAAGTCCAACAAGCCCTTCAACAAGCAGCCCCGCAGACAGAGCGAAGCATCTGCGAACCCTGCGCAGGAATATTTCCGTCCCCAGTCCTCCGTCAATGCGTCTTCCGATTTTGAAGACAAGATGAAGGAGTGGATGAAGCAGGCGAATGACCGTCAGACCAGCCTGAACAAGAGAGCAAACAAACGCTCTTACTGATTTCTGCCACATATTTGATAAGTTTACCATGAAACAGGCTGTGTTGCAAGAATTTGCACCGCCGGAAAGGAGGAGAAAACGCTGTGACGCTGCTATTTCTCGCAGGTATTTATTTCTTTGCCCGAGGCGTTTTTGCCCTCTATGGTCAAACGATTTTTTATACCAAGCGTGTTCTGGAAAATATTGAAGAAAAGGATATCCCTGCTTATCTAAAGGAGATTGGCAAAATGAATCTTCTGCTCGGCGTTCTGTTCGTCGGCAAGGCGTGTCTGGATATTCCCTTTCCCGGCAGTCGCCCCATTCTGTATGGATGGCTGCTGATTTTGCTGCTTTGCGTATTTTCCATTTCCAAAATCGATACAAAATATAAAAAGCAATAAGCATAAATCCTCTCTGTTCACATGTACAGAGAGGATTTTTTTGTACAAAAAAAAGACGGTACTTAAGTAAGCACCGCCTGTTTTCGACTTAGAAGTCGGCTTTGCCGACACTCTATTAGCCGTTGATGATCTTTGTCAGTGTAACGGGATCAACATACTTGCCGTCTTTGTATACACGCATGTTACCGGATGCGATTTCGTCAATCAGGATAACTTCATCCTTATTGTAGCCGAATTCAAATTTGATATCATACAAATCCAGACCCAGCTTAGCCAGCTCAGCTGCAACGATTTTTGTAATCTGCAGTGTCTGTGCCTTCATGCTGTCATACATTTCAGCTGTCATGATACCCAGAACAACCAGACCGTCCTTTGTTACCAGAGGATCGCCCAGCGCGTCATTCTTGAAGGTTGTTTCTACATAGCCGCCTTCGATGGGTGTACCGTCTTCGATATATTCGCCGTAACGACGGATGAAGCTACCTGTTGCTTTCAGTCTGCAAATAACTTCCAGGCCATGACCGAATACAGTTGCAGGCAGAACTTCCATTGTTACGTTATCCAGATCAGCGGAAACATAATGTGTCTTAACACCTGCTTCCTTCAAAATTTCGAAGAATTTGATGGATGTTTCCAGGTTTGCTTTACCAATGCCTTCAATCTGCAGACCAACAGAGTTTTCGCCGGGGTCAAATACGCCGTCTTTGCCTGTGCAGTCATCCTTGAACTTCAGCAGCACATTGCCGTTTTCCAGTTTGTAAACGTCCTTTGTCTTGCCCTGATAAATCTTTTCCATTATTGTTTCCGTCCTTTCTAACTTTTAACAACACAATTCTAAAGAGATTTATTTCTCCTGACAAATTTACTGTACTGCAAATTTTCGCCATATTCAAGCATTTTTTTTCGCTTCTAAAAATCTTGTCAAATCCATCACCTGAACGCTTTTCTGAGAAAAATTTTTGATACATCCGTTTCGTAAAAACAGCAGTTTTAACCAAAAAAGCCCCCAAGCGGAGGCTTTTCTCTGTAAAAATCAGACTATTTAAAAATTCTATTTTCGTTATAAGTGATGCTTATTACAAGGAATCAGAGCGCCTTTGCGTCTCCCCATACATGGTCAAGCCCGTAAAACTCTCTTTCCTCTCTGTTAAACAGATGCACCAGAAGATTGCCAAAATCCAGCAGAATCCATGTACCGCCGCTGTAGCCCTCACTATGGTGCAGCTTTACGCCCTGCTGAAACAGCTTCTGCTCCACTTCATTCGCCATCGCATGCAGCTGGTTCGCGTTTTTGCCGCTTGCGATTACAAAGCAGTCCGCAATATTGGAAAGCCCTCTCAGGTCAAGCACCTTGATGTCCTCTCCAAGCTTATCCTCCAGTGCTGCTTCGGCAACCTTTGCCGCTTCTAATGCGTTCATTCCGTTTCCTCCTTTTCCACACAATGCTTATAGTATTCCAATGCCTCCAGAGACAAGGGGTGCAGCAGTCTGCCGCGCTCCTTCACGAAAGCAATGGTACTTTCCAGAATATACTTCATCGCCATGTCTAAATCCAGATATGCCAAACGTCTGGCTTCCTCCAGACCATCAAATTTTTCTCTGTTCGGCTCGATATAATCCGCAATGAAAATGATTTTTTCCAGCAGAGACATGCCTGCGCGCCCTGTTGTATGGTAACGGATGGCATTGAGAATATCCTCATCCGTCACCTGATATTCTCTCCTTGCGACCTCCGCGCCTAAAAACGGATGAATCAAATCAGTCTGTTTTTCCATAATTTCATCCATTTTTACCTTATATTCCTTGCAGAACCGCAGCCGCATAGCTTCGGGGTAATCCTTCGCACAATCATGCAGAAGCCCTGCCACGCGCGCCTTCTGCTGGTCCTGCGGCGTGCCGTAAATTTCCGCCAGCTTGACTGCTTCTTCCGCCACGCCCATCGTATGAATATAACGCTTGACCGAAAGCGCGGACTGCAATTTTTCCTGCATTGTTTCCACAGGCAGCATAAATTTCACCTCATCCTCCGCATCATCCTGATACAACCCAAATTTATGAATATAGTCCTCTACCTCCTGCGGCAGAAGATATTTAATCGGCGCACCGCGCTTGGCTCTCTCCCGAATATCAGAAGAGGAAATTGCCAGTGCAGGCACCTCCATATAATGCACCCGACTGGAAAATTTCTCCCTGATTTCGCCGATATCCTGAAATAGCTTCGATTTATCGTAGCCGGGTCTTGTCACCGCCACAAAATCGCACATGCCAAGCAGTCGTTCCGATTCCTTCCATGTCATAATCTGGTGGATGGCATCCGCACCTGTGATAAAATACAGCCGCACATCCGGTCTGCACATCCTTTTCAGCTCTTCAATCGTATCAATCGTATACGTCACGCCGGCGCGATCAATCTCAATACGGGAAACCTCAAAATTTTCATTTCGCATCGTTGCCAGCACTGTCATCAGATAGCGATGCTCATTATGTGTCACCTTTTTATTTGTTTTATGCGCAGGCTGCCCTGCCGGCATAAAAACCACCTTGTCCACCTTGAAGCGATAGCGCACTGCCTCTGCCGTCACCAAATGTCCGTGGTGAATCGGGTCAAAGGTGCCGCCCATAATGGCAATGCTTTTGCAATCCCTGAAGTTTGCAATTTCATTTCTCATCTCTGTTCCTTCTTTCCCCGCTGTCGGTTTCGGGTTCTTATTTCTTTGCCTGCGGCAGCTCGATGACAGGCTTTTTCGCCGCACGGTACAGCACGAATTTGTTGCCAATCACCTGTACCACCTCTGCGCCTGTTCTGCTTGCCAGCATTTCTGCCGCCTCTCTTGCACCCAGCATATTATTATCCAGAACACTGATTTTTACCAGCTCTCTTGCCTCCAGTGCATTGTAAACCGTATCTCTCAATTCAGGGGTTACGCCGTTCTTCCCCACCTGAAAAATTGTGTCCATTCCGTTTGCCATTCCGCGCAAAAAGGCTCTCTGCTTGCTTGTTAACATAATATTCTCCTTCTGTGTATTCTTCCTCAATATAATCCTTCCTATCATACCATACCGACACCCAATTTGCAACGAAAACAACCGAAAATTCAACTTTCTGCCCCTATGCTTTTTCTTCCTCTTTTTTTGAAAAAGAGTTGTACCTCTTGCCCAAAAATGATACAATAAGCGTATAAATTCTTTGAAAAAATCACGGGAGGGCAATAAAAATGGAGCTTATGATCGGTGGAAAACTAAAACAGCTGCGCTTAGATAAAAAGCTAAGTATTGCCGAGCTTTCCAGGCTTTCCGATGTCAGCACGGGTCTCATCAGCCAGATTGAGCGCGACCTTGTTGTTCCCTCTGTTACCAGCCTTTGGCGGCTTGCCAAAGCATTAGATACAAATATCAATTATTTCTTTTACGAAGAACCACACGAGGAGCAGCTGATTATCCGCAAGGGCTCGCACCGCACCATCGTCACCCATCATGACAGCAGCTTTTATAAGCTTCTGCATACCAATCGAGATGACCGCGCACTGGATATGATGGTAATTACCTTAAAAGCAGGCTACGCCTACGATAAAAAGCCCCTCTGCCACGAGGGCGAGGAATGTGGCTATGTGCTGAAGGGCTCTCTGACGGTCTATCTCAATGGCAAGGATTATATCCTCCATGAGGGGGACAGCATTTATTTCAACAGCACCCTGCCCCATAAATACATCAATAACGGGGATGAGGACTGTGTCTCCATCTGGGCAATGACCCCCAAATTCTTCTGATATCTGCACACAAAAAGAGACTGCTTTCACAGTCTCTCTTTTTTATGTCATTTTTGCTTTTTTTAGCCCAGAACTCTCTGAATCAGGTTTGTCCAGTTGCCGCCGCTGATCATTTCCAGATCCTTTTCTGTGAAGCCCGCTTTTCTCAGCTTTTCAATCAGAACAGGAACCTCGGAGCAGTCCTTCATGCCCTTCAGACGGGAGTCATCCTGATCGCTGTAGCTCTTCATGGAATCGGAATCCAAGAATTCAAAGAAGTCAAAGCCGAAGCCCAGATGTTCTACACCAATCTTATCTGCGATATAGGTAGCATGGTTTACCAGATGGTCAACATCCTGCTCCGCCTTGTTGTCGCTGATAAAATCACCGAAGGCATTCAGCCCAACCAGACCATTGGTATCTCTGATTGCTCTCAGCTGATCATCTGTCAGGTTTCTTGCTGCGCTTGCCAGTGCCTTCGCATTGGAATGAGATGCCAGAATAGGGCCTGTTGCCAGATCAATAACATCCCAGAAGGATTTTTCATTGATATGAGAAACGTCCAGAATCATCTTCTTTTCCTGCAGCTTCTTAATTGCCTGCTTGCCCAGCTCGGTTACACCCCTGTTGGGGTCACCCTTTACACCGGTTGCCAATGCATTTTCTTCATTCCATGTCAGCATTGCATGACGCGCACCCAGATCATACAGCTCATCAATCTTGCTCAAATCCTCGCCGATGCCTGCCAGACCTTCGATACCCAGCAGAATTGCAAATTTGCCTGCTGCTTCTGCCGCCTTCAGCTCCTCTACATTATGAATCAGAACAAATTCCTTTGTTTCAGCCATTTCTCCCTTGATGCCCTTAACGATAGCTTCCATTTCATCCTTGGGTGCGTGACCATTGTAGGTATCTGCCCAGATAACGAAGCATGCACCGCCGATGCCGCCCTTACGCAGTCTGCCCAGATGATGATTCTTCAATACCTGTGTTTCGCCTGCTTCTCTTTTATATCTTACATCGCTGAAAATGTCACTATGTCCATCAAAAATCATACTGTATCCCTCTTTTCTCATCTTTTGCCTTGTTTTTGCTTATAAAAATGCCGGGAAACCCCCTTGGCCCCCGGCAAATATTCATTTTTTATACGCAGCTCAGCCAATGACTCTCTGAATCAAATTCATCCAGTTACCACGACAAATCATTTCCAGTTCCTTGTCGCTGAAGCCTGCTTTTCTCATTTTTTCTACCATAGCAGGAACGTGTGTGCAGTCCTCCAGACCTACTGTAAAGGTATTTTCCTGATCACAGAAGGAGCCGGCAGCTTCGTCATCCAGAAATTCACAGAAGTCAAAGCCAAATGCCAGATGCTCTACACCGATTTTATTTGCAATGTAGTCTGCATGGCGAATCAAACCATCTACGGTCTGTTCCTTCACGTCCTTGTCAACCAGCATATTGAAGGAGTTCAGCCCAACAATACCGTTTGTATCTCTGATTTCCAGAAGCTGGCAATCTGTCAGATTTCTGACTACATCTGCCAACGCTCTTGCATTGGAATGGGATGCCATCAAGGGGCCGCCGCCCACCTTTGCCATGTCCCAGAAGGTACGTTCATTTGTATGGGAAACATCTACCAGCATGTGCTTATCATGCAGCTTTCTGACAGCCTTTTTGCCCAGCTCGGTCAGCCCTCTGTTGGGGTCGCCCTTCGTCCCTGTAGACAAATCGTTCTGTTCGTTCCAGGAAAGCATTGCATGACGGCAGCCGAAATCATACAGCTCGTCAATCTTATCCAGATCCGTACCGATGCCGGAAAGCCCCTCCAGTCCGGGCAGAATATAAAACTTGCCTGCTTTTCTTGCTTCTTCGATTTCCTTCAGGTTCTTTACAACAACCGCTTCTTCGCACTCGGCCATTTCGTCCTTAATGCAGTGCATCAGCTCTCCCAGTCTCTTTGCAGGATCTGCATCATAGGGAGGATCAATCCACAGAACAAAGCAGCCGCCTTCGATGTTGCCCTTTCTTAAACGAGGCAGATGGTGATTTTTCAGAACCTGCGTTTCGCCCTTCAATCTGCGAACCGTTACGTCTGTAAAAATATCACTGTGTCCGTCAAAAATCATAATTCTTGCCTTCCTTCTTTTCTTTCTTCCAATTCTATTTCTATTCTCTGTTCGCTTATGCTTATGCGCCCAAGAAGTTACCTACGATAGTACCGAAGTATGTACCTACAACGTAGCCCAGAGTACCTACCAGCATGATAGGACCTACCAGCTTGATCCAGCCCTGAGAGATTGCCATAGCCGCCGCTGTTGTGGGGCCACCGATGCAGGCGTTGGATGCCAGAATACAGTCCTCCAGGTCAAATTTCAGCAGCTTGCCGAATACGAAGCAGAACAGCATGTTTACGATTACCATGATTGCACAGAATACCAGCAGCAGAGGTGCATTCAGGAAGATAGCCTTGATGGATGCAGGTGCGCCGATTGCAAAGAAGAACAGGTAAATCAGGTATGTACCCAATTCCTGAGAACCGGACAGACCCTCCAGAGGTTTGGAGAAAATTGTCGCGATAATCATTGTAATGGTTGTCAAAATCAGATACTTGTTGCCGAACAGACCGCCAATCAGGTCTGTGATTATGCCGTTGCCGGAAGGGAACGCTGCGGAAATGAAGCCTGCGATTTCTGTGGAAACCCAAACAACGATTACGCTGATTGCAAAGTTGATTGCAATGTCACACAGAGAGATGGGTTTCTTTGCCCAGAATGCAGCCGCCTGTGTTTTTGCAGCCTCATCCACACCTCTTGCATTGATTTCATCAATATGAGGATGTGTGAATTTTGTCTTAAAGAACTTCAGTGTAGGAATCATGATCAGTACAAAGAAGTACAGAGTCATCAGCAGGTTATCCGCTACAACCGCTGCGGATGTTGTGTCGCCGGGTACCTCAAATGCACTTGCCATTGCAGCGAAGTTTACAGTACCGCCGATGTAGGAACCTGTCATCATAGCTGCTACGCCTGCCAGATCCTTTACATGGTTGCCCAGCACCTTGAAGCCCAAGATTGCACCAACGGATGTACCGATTGCACCAATCATAAAGATAACCAGAATCTTACCTGCTTCTCTACCAATCTTACGAATGTCGCAGCTCAACAGCAGCATAGGGATTGCCATAGGAACAACATAGCCCCATACGATATCGTCGAACCAAACGCAGTTTGTAGGGATGATACCCAGGTTTGTCAAAACCAGTGCGCCAATCAAAGCAACGATCGCACCGGATACTTTAGATGCCCATTTCCATGTCTGTTCTGCATAGATAGAGAATGCAGCCCAGCCGCAGGTAATAGCCATCAGCGCCCATGTATTGTCAGCGCTAATCAGTGGTGTACTCATAATAATAGCCTCCTTTGAATACATAAAATTTTTTGTGATTCAAGAACATTGTGATGTATGATAGCGGGTGTATATATATTAAAACACTTCAATATCTTGAATCTACATGGTATATGTTAACACCCTGTTAAGAATTCGTCAATTCACTATTTCGACAAAAAAACCCTTGAAATATCGTTCTTTTGTACAAATATTCATCCAAAAGTCATAAAATGATTCCTTCGCACAGGGATGTTTGTTTGTCATTTGTGTACATTTCATTGGTAATCTTTTCATTCAGTATTTTGATGCAATAAAGCGCACAAAAAAAGCAGATTAAATCTGATTTTTCAGATTCAACCCGCTTTCCAATTTATTCCTGCTGTTCCTTATTCTTCCTTCGGAATCCCTTTGTAAACAAAACCCTTTTTTGCATCTACCGTAATCAGCGAATGGGCAGGAATGAAATCAACCACCTTCGCATTGCAGACAATCACAGGAATATCCAGTGCCATCCCTGCAACCTCCGCATGGCTGTTTGCATTCTGATCCAGAGGCCCGACCACGATTGCCGCCGCCTTACGGATATAGGGCATAAAGCTGCTGTCCGTTGCCGTTGTCACCAGAATATCTCCCTGATGGAAGGTGCGCTCCACGCCGTCCCTTGCGGTAATGACTCTGGCTGTGCCTGTCGCCCTTTTCGTGCCAACGCCCTTGCCCTTGCAAAGCACATCCCCCACGATATCCACACGCAGGGTGTTCGTTGCGCCGCTGAAGCCAAGGGGCATCCCCAATGCGGAAACAACCGTATCGCCGTTTTTCAATAGGTCGCTTTTCACTGCGATTTCCAAAGCCGTATCAAATACACCGCCACGGGGCAGCTCTCCTGTATAAAGCATCGGCTTGCAGCCCCAGATGAGGTTCATCTGCCGCCATACCGTTTCGTCCGATGTGCTTGCAATGAGCGGGCAGGCAGGGCGATAACGGGAAATCATTCTTGCCGTAAAGCCGGATTTTGTTACCGTTGTGATTGCCGCCGTTTTCAGTTCTGCCGCTGTTGCACAAGCCGCCATGCTGATCGCATTCGTAATATTCACTCTCGCCGGCTCTGTCGTATTCGCAAGCTTTGCCGCATAATCCACAGCACTTTCCGCCTTCAGTGCGATTCTTGCCATCGTTGCAACCGCCTCCAGAGGATATGCCCCTGCCGCCGTTTCGCCCGAAAGCATAATGGCATCACTGCCGTCAAAAATCGCATTTGCAACGTCATTTGCCTCTGCTCTGGTCGGGCGAGGGCTGTGTACCATGCTCTCCAGCATCTGCGTGGCAGTGATAACAGGCTTGCCGATGCGGTTCGCCTTCGCAATCAGGATTTTCTGCACCAAAGGCACCTCCTCCGGCGGAATTTCTACGCCCAGATCCCCTCTGGCAACCATAATCCCGTCAGAAGCCTCCAGAATTTTATCAATATTTTCCACGCCCTGCTGATTTTCAATCTTGGAGATAATATGCATCTGTCCGCCGCCGTTTTCCTCAAGCACTCTGCGGATTTTCAGCACATCCTCCGCCGAGCGGATAAACGATGCCGCCACAATATCAAAGCCGTTCTCCACGCCGAATTTCAAATCCTCAATATCCTTTTCCATCAGGGAAGGCAGGTTCACCTCCACCCCCGGCAGGTTTACGCCCTTGCGGGATTTCACAACACCCCCGTTGACAACCCTACAGACAACATCCGTTTCCGTAATATCCTCTACCTTCAATTCAATCAGCCCGTCATCAATCAGAATTCTGGAGCCTCTGTGTACGTCCTTCGGCAGGTCTGCATAGGTCACCGAAACGATATTCACATCCCCCTCCACCTCTCTGGTGGTCAGGGTAAAGGTTGCGTCCTCCTCCAGTCTCACCTTATCCTCCTTGAAGGTTTTCACGCGGATTTCGGGCCCCTTTGTATCCAGAATCAGGGGGATGGGTGCGTTCAGCTCCTCTCTCGCCTGTTTCAGCTTTGCAATCGTTTCCGCGTGGGTTTCGTATGTCCCGTGGGAAAAATTGATTCTCGCGGCATCCATACCGTTGTGAATCAGCTGCTTCATAATTTCCACATCATTTGTTGCTGGCCCCAATGTGCAGACAATTTTCGTTTTTCGCATATTGCGGCACCTCCTTTTTTCTGTCGTATTTTTTCATTTCAATTAGAACTTCAATCAAATCGAAAGAATTTTGATTACATCGTAAATTTCGGGGTCCAATTCCTTGTCCATCTGTAGGGACTCCGGCAAATCCAGAATCTCGTAGCGCCCTCTGTTATAGGCAACCGCAATGTTTTTCCTGCCCTCCAGAATTGCCTTCACCGCATGATAGCCCATCATAGATGCGTGCATGCGGTCGGTCGCCGTCGGGCTGCCGCCTCTTTGCAGATGTCCCAAAATGGTCGCTCTGGTCTGAATCCCCGTAATCTCCTGAATATCCTGCGCCAGCTTCTGCGTACCGCCAACGCCCTCTGCCACTACTACTAGATTATGGCGTTTGCCGATACTTCTATTCTCCAAAATCTGCTGAATCACTCTGTCGCTGTTGATGTTTTCCTTCTCCTCAGGAAACATAACCTCCTCAGCACCGCCGCACATACCGCACCATACAGCAATGTAGCCGGCATCTCTGCCCATCACCTCTACAACGGAGCATCTTTCATGGGAGTTGGAGGTATCTCTCAGCTTATTCAGCGCATCCATACCGGTATTGACCGCCGTATCAAAGCCAATCGTATATTCCGTCCCCTTCATATCCAGGTCAATCGTCGCAGGAATCCCCACGCCATTAACCCCTCTTTTCACCAATTCCGCCAGACCGCGATAGGAGCCGTCCCCACCGATGACAACCAGTGCATCCAGTCCCAAAATCTTATAGATTGCCGCCGCCTTATCCAGACCCTCATCCGTCATCATTTCGGGGCAGCGTGCCGTATGCAGAATCGTGCCGCCAAGGTTCAGCACATTAGAAACATCTCTGCTGTGCATTTCCTTGATTTCGCCGCCAATCAGCCCTGCATAGCCCTTGCGAATCCCAATCACATCCACGCCATGATATTTTGCCGTTCTGACAACCGCACGAATTGCCGCGTTCATGCCGGGCGCATCACCGCCGCTGGTCAGTACGCCGATTTTTCTGATTTTCTTTTCATTCTTCCGTTCTACCATCTGAATTCCTCCTCATCCTCCGCCAAAAACTTCCACACAAAATCCTTTGCAGCATTATTTTTTCTCAATATCGACTTCGCCTGCCCGAATCATGCCGAACTGCGTATAAACCTCTGCTTTCCCTCTGATTTTCATGGCAGAGGTGTTCTCCGTAAACTGCGCAATCAGAACCTCGCCCTGATCCAGCTTTTCCGTATGATGAATCTTTGTCACCTCGCCACGGGTCACGCCAATGATATTCACACCCTTTTCCAGTGCCTTCACACAAATATAGGATGTATCTGCTCCGATTTTTTCAGCCATACGCTTTCCTCCTCAATATTTCAACGCAACATTTTTTTCGCCAAGCAGCTGCCGCAGCTCCTCGCAGAGGGCATCCTCACCCGTCACCCAGTTTATGCGGTCTGCCTTCATTTTCTGTCTCGTTTTCTCATCATAAATATATACCGGCACATCCCCATGATATTTTCGGAGAATTGCCGTAATCTGTCCGAAGGGAACGATCTGCCCTGCCGCAAGCTTCAGCCATACGGAGGACGGAATCTCTGCCGCTTCGTTCTGCTCCAGATTTTTGATATCCGCTGCAATCACCTTGCCCTCGCCATCTGCGGAAACACTCGCCCTGCCGTGAATAAGCAGTACCGCATCCTCCTGCAAAAGCGGCGCGCATTTTTCATACACCTTCGGGAACACCACAATCTCCATGCTCCCTTGGAAATCCTCCAGTGTGATAAATGCCATCTTATCATTATTTCTGGTATATTTCACAGAAACCCCTGCAACCATCCCACCAACGATTACCTTCGTGCTGTCCTCTATCTGTGTATGGTGCGAGCCCTCCTCATCCGGCAGAAAATCCATGCTTGTATTGCTGATTTTCCGCCGCAGCTGCTCCTCATATTCCGCCAGAGGATGTCCGCTGACATAAATCCCCAAGGCTTCCTTTTCCATCGCAAGCCTCTCCTTCGGCGGAAATTCCCGAATGGAAGGCAGTTCATCCGTCTGCTGAAAGCTGTCATCGCCGCCCATATCAAACAGGTTCAGCTGTCCTTCTATATTATTCTTTCTGGCATGTCCGATTCCTGCAAGTATCTCTTTATAAATCGCCATGTACTGACTGCGGAAACCGCCGAAGCTGTCCAGTGCGCCGCCCTTAATCAGTCCTTCAATGCCGCGCACGCTCCATTCGCCGCCCTCCATACGGTTGCAGAAATCCGTCAGCGAGGTAAAATTACCGTTTTTTTCGCGCTCCGCAACCAGTGCATCCACCGCACCCTTGCCGATATTCTTGATTGCCGCCAGTGCAAAGCGAATCTTCCCCTCGGATACGGAAAACTGCCGATATCCTTCGTTGATATCGGGGGGCAGAAGCTGAATCCCCATTTTCTTACATTCCTCGATATAGCCGCTGACCTTTGCCGCATTGTCCATCACGCTTGTCATCAGCGCCGCCATGAATTCCACGGGATAATGCGCCTTCAGCCAAGCAGTCTGGTAGCCAACCACCGCATAGCAGGCAGCATGGCTTTTATTAAAGGCATATTTTGCAAAGTCCGTCATTTCATCAAAAATCTTTTCTGCCGCTTCTATGGGAATCCCGTTTTTCACACAGCCGGGCACCTCGTCCCCATCCCCATGAATAAATTTTTCCCGTTCCTCTGCCATCACGGATGCCTTTTTCTTGCTCATCGCACGGCGCACCAAGTCACTTCTGCCCAGACTGTAGCCTGCCAGATCCCGCACAATCTGCATTACCTGCTCCTGATACACGATACAGCCGTAGGTGTTTTCCAGAATCGGCTCCAGCTTCGGGTGGGTATACTGCACCCTGCCGCCTGCATTTTTCCCCTTGATATATTTCGGGATAAAATCCATCGGGCCGGGGCGATAAAGCGCAATCCCCGCAATCATATCCTCCAAGCAGCGTGGCTGCAGCTCTCGCATGAACTGCTTCATGCCGCCGCTTTCCAGCTGGAACACACCCTCTGTTTTGCCTTGGCAAATCATGTCATACACCATAGAATCATTTTCGGGCAGCTCCTCCATGTTTAACCGAATCCCATGGATACGCTCAATTTCCTGCACCGCGGACTGGATCACCGTCAATGTCCGCAGTCCCAGAAAGTCCATCTTCAAAAGCCCCAATTCCTCCAGAATCGTCATGGTGTACTGGGTATTGATCTGCCCGTCATTCGCACTCAGCGGCACATATTCCATAACAGGCTCACGGCAGATAACCACGCCGGCGGCATGGGTAGAGGAATGGCGCGGCAAGCCCTCCAAGCGCAGAGAGGTATCAATCAGCCGCTTCGTATCCTCTTCCTCCTCATAAGCATGCTTAAGGTCAGGGTTCATTTTCAGCGCCTTTTCAATCGTAATCCCCAGCTCTGCCGGAATCATCTTGGAAATGCGGTCAACCTCTGCATAGGGCATTGCAAGCGCGCGCCCAACATCCTTGATTGCCGCTCGCGCCGCCATCGTCCCGAAGGTAATAATCTGCGCCACATTTGCCTCCCCGTATTTGCGGATGACATAATCAATCACCTCCTGCCGCCGTTCATAGCAGAAGTCAATATCAATATCCGGCATGCTGACACGCTCAGGGTTCAGAAACCGCTCAAAAATCAGATCATATTTCAACGGATCAATTGTTGTAATGGAAAGGCAGTAGGAAACCATGCTCCCTGCCGCAGAGCCGCGCCCCGGCCCAACAATAATGCCGTTATCCTTCGCATATTTGATAAAATCCCAAACGATCAGGAAGTAATCCACATACCCCATATTTTCAATCGTGGTAAGCTCATATTCCAGCCGTTCCTTCCATTCTTCCTTCACCGCAGGGTATTTCTTTGCAAACCCTGCATAACAAATCTCGCGCAGATAGCCTTCTGCCGTTTTCCCATCGGGTACATCAAAGCGTGGCAGCTTCAATTCATGGAACGTAAAGCTTACGTTGCACCGCTCGGCAATCCTCTCCGTATTGGCGCACGCCTCAGGCACAAAGGAAAATAAATCATACATTTCCTCCGGACTTTTCACATAAAACTGTCCGCCCTCATAACGCATCCTGTCCTCATCCAGAACCGTTTTCCCCGTCTGGATGCAAAGCAGAATATCATGCGGCTCTGCGTCCTCTTTATAAATATAATGGCTGTCATTTGTGCAAATCAGCGGAATCCCTGTCTCTTTGCTCATCCGCACCAACGCCTCATTCACAATTTTCTGCTCCCGAATCCCATGATCCTGCAATTCCAGAAAGTAATTGCCCTCCCCGAAAATATCGAGATATTCCAGCGCGACCTCCTTCGCCTTCTCATAGGATACATTCAGAATATTTCTGGGCACCTCCCCTGCCAGACATGCGCTCGATGCAATAATGCCCTTGCTGTATTTCCGCAGAAGCTCCTTATCCACGCGCGGCTTATAATAAAACCCTTCGGTAAAGCCATAGGAAACCAGCTTAATCAGATTATGGTAGCCCTCATTATTTTCTGCCAGAAGCACCAGATGATAATAGCCGCCGCCCTTGCCCTCCTTTGTGAAGCGAGAGCCCTCCGCCACATAAACCTCACAGCCGAGAATCGGCTTGATGCCGGCCTCCAGTGCCGCCTTGTAAAATTCCACCGCACCATACATCGCACCGTGGTCGGTGATGGCAATGCTGTCCATCCCCAACTCCTTCACCCGCTGCACCAGCTCCTTTATCTTGGCAGAGCCGTCCAGAAGGCTGTATTCCGTATGAACATGAAGATGCGTAAACGGTTTCTTCTCCCGTTCTCTTTCCTGCATTTCCAATTTCCGCACCTCCTTTGTTTTCTAAAAATCTCTTTTCCTATCGTTTCAGTATATCATATTTTCCTACACAGAAAAATCCCTTTTTCATCAAAAAAACAGTTGACAAATGTCTTTTGGATGTTATAATAGTCCTCAACAACTTGATAGCAAAAAGCGATGACGAAGAGGACTGAGTGTCTGCGTTTTCAGAGAGTCGGCGGTTGCTGCGAGCCGATAACAATTACATTCAATAGTCTATGGCTTCTGAGCTGGAGGTTCGAAAATACAAGCGTATCGGTAGGCTCCTCCCGTGACTGCTGCGTAAAAGCATAGGGCTTGTTTGAGCCCGAAGAGGTGGCATATTTTATATGCAATTTGAGTGGTACCGCGGTTTATACTAGCCGTCTCAAGGTTTTTCCTTGGGACGGCTTTTTTTATTATCTGTTGCCTGTCCTCGCATTTGCTGCAACCAATATCAACTGTATTTTATATTTTTACTAAGGAGGAACGAAGCATGAGTGAATATCGTATCGAAACAAAATGTGTACAGGGTGGCTACACCCCCGGCAATGGGGAGCCCAGACAGATTCCCATTTACCAGAGCACCACATTCAAATATGACACAAGTGAACACATGGGGCAGCTTTTTGATTTGGAGGCATCCGGCTATTTCTATTCCAGATTGCAAAACCCCACCTGCGATCTGGTTGCGGCAAAAATTGCTGCACTGGAAGGCGGCACAGCAGCAATGCTGACCTCCTCCGGACAGGCGGCAAATTTCTACGCCGTATTCAATGTTGCAAATTGCGGGGATCATGTCGTTGCATCCTCCACCATCTACGGCGGCACATTTAACCTTTTCTCTGTAACCATGAAGAAAATGGGCATCGATTTCACCTTCGTTGCGCCCGACTGCACAGAGGAAGAGCTCGCAGCGGCATTCAAACCCAATACAAAGGCAGTCTTTGGCGAAACCATCGCAAACCCTGCCCTGAGTGTTCTGGATATCGAGCGTTTCGCAAATGCTGCACACGCACATGGCGTTCCTCTGATTATAGACAACACCTTTGCAACCCCCATCAACTGCCGTCCCATCGAATGGGGTGCGGATATCGTTACCCATTCCACCACAAAATACATGGACGGTCACGGCGCGGCTGTCGGCGGCTGCATCGTAGACAGCGGCAATTTCGATTGGTTGGCACATGCCGATAAATTCCCCGGTCTCTGCACTCCCGATGACAGCTACCACGGCATTACCTATGCGGAAAAATTCGGTCAGGGCGGCGCATTTATCACAAAGGCAACCGCACAGCTGATGCGTGACTTCGGCTCTACCCAGTCTCCCCAGTCTGCCTTCCTGCTGAATCTGGGTCTGGAAAGCCTGCATGTGCGGATTCCCCGTCACTGCGAAAATGGCTTAGCTGTCGCAAAATATCTGAAAAACCACGATTTGATTTCCTATGTCATCTATCCCGGTCTGGAAGGGGATAAATATTACGAAACAGCGAAAAAATATCTGCCGAACGGCTCCTGCGGCGTTGTCAGCTTTGGCGTAAAGGGTGGCAGAAAGGCGGCAGAGGCCTTCATGGGGCATCTGAAAACAGCCGCTATCGAAACCCACGTTGCAGATGCACGCACCTGCTGCCTGCACCCTGCAAGCTCCACCCACAGACAGATGACAGATGCAGAGCTGCAGGCTGCAGGCGTACCTGCGGATATGGTTCGCCTGTCCTGTGGTCTGGAAAATGCACAGGATTTGATTGACGATATCGCACAGGCACTCGAAGCCATCAGATAAGCATACGAAAGAAACGGAGATTATAGCAATGCCCATTAAAATACCCAATGAATTACCCGCAGCCAAGGTGCTGACCGATGAAAACATTTTTATCATGACAGAGACGCGTGCGATCACACAGGATATTCGTGCTCTGAAAATCCTGCTGTTAAACCTCATGCCGACAAAAATCGATACCGAAACACAGCTTTCCCGTCTCTTGGGCAATACCGCCCTGCAAATTGAGCTGGAGCTGATTCATACCAGAAGCCACGAATCCAAAAACACACCGGAGGATCATCTGCTTGCCTTCTATAAAACCTTCGATGAGGTAAAGGAGCAAAACTGGGATGGTCTGATTATCACAGGCGCGCCCATCGAACAGATGGAGTTTGAAGAGGTGGAATATTGGGACGAGCTGGTGGAAATCATGGAATGGAGCAAAACCCATGTCCACAGCACCTTCCATATCTGCTGGGGCGCGCAGGCAGGTCTGTATTATCATTACGGCATCAAAAAGCACATGATGCAGGATAAAATGTTCGGCGTATTTCCGCATAAGCTGGATAAAAAGACCTCTATCCTCTTCCGCGGCTCGGATGATATCTTCTATGTCCCCCATTCCAGACATACCACCGTCTACCGTGAGGACATCGAAAAGGAACCGCGCCTGAAAATCATTGCATCCTCTGATGAAGCAGGGGTATACGCCATCCATAATGACGGCGGCAGTCAGATTTTCATTATGGGACATTCGGAATATGACCCCCGTACTCTGGAAAAGGAATACCTGCGGGATAAAAACGCAGGGCTTCCCATCAAAGTACCCAAAAATTATTATCCCAACGATGATGATACACAGGAGCCTCTGGTAACATGGAGAGCGCATGCAAATCTGCTCTACTCCAACTGGCTGAATTATTTCGTCTACCAGACCTCCCCCTATGATATCACGCAGATTAACCAAACCCAGTAATACGCAAAAAGGAGCCTTTCGGCTCCTTTTAGGGTGTCGACTTTGTCGACACCCTAAGTCGAAATCAGGATTTCGACTTGCTAAGACAGAAGAATAAACAGACGAGTTCCATCAGCTTAAAAGCCTCGAAACTCGCTGTTTTCCTCGCCGGAAGTGAATTCCGACTGCGGATTCCATTTGGGAAACCGGCTCCTTTTTTATGTGCTGCGTTCTATTTAGGTACGAAGCTGCTTTCCTTTCCCTCATACATAAAAAAGACGAGATATATTTCTATATCTCGCCTTTTGATTATGCGTAATCGCTCAAAAGATTAGCCCTGAGCCAGCTTTTTGTAGCCTTCCAGTCTTTCTTTTGCTGTTGCTTCTGTCTGTTCGAACAGTTCTTCAGCGATTTCAGGGAATGTTCTCTGCAGAGAGCTGTAACGAACTTCGCTCAGCAGGAATTCTCTGAAGTTGCCTGTAGGTTCTTTGGAGTCCAGAGTGAAAGGATTCTTGCCTTCCTTCTTCAGTTCAGGGTTGAATCTGTACATCTGCCAGTAACCTGCTTCAACTGCACGTTTGATTTCGTTCTGAGCGCCGCTCATGCCGCCCTTCAGACCGTGGTTGATACAAGGAGCGTAAGCGATGATCAGGGAAGGACCATGGTATTTTTCAGCTTCTACCAGAGCCTTAACCAGCTGGTTCTTGTCTGCGCCCATAGCAACCTGTGCAACGTATACATAGCCATAGGACATAGCCATCATACCCAGGTCTTTTTTCTTCACTCTCTTACCGGATGCAGCGAACTGAGCAACTGCACCAACGGGTGTAGATTTGGATGCCTGACCGCCTGTGTTGGAGTAAACTTCTGTATCCAATACCAGAACGTTTACATCTTCGCCGGATGCCAGTACGTGGTCCAGACCGCCGTAACCGATATCGTAAGCCCAGCCGTCACCACCGAAGATCCACTGAGACTTCTTAGCCAGCTGATCCTTGTTTTCCAGAACATAAGCAACGATGTTCTTAGCTTCTGCATCTGCGCCGTTGTAAGCTTCCAGAGCAGCAACCAGAGCCTTTGTAGCTTCCTTGGAAGCCTCGCCGTCGTTCATTGTTTCTACCCAAGCATCAACAACACCTGCAACGGATGCATCGATTGCTTTCAGGTTTTCCAGTTTATCCTTCAGGCCATTTCTCATGTGCTTAACTGCGGAAGCCATACCCAGACCATATTCTGCGTTGTCTTCGAACAGGGAGTTTGCCCATGCAGGACCATGACCGTCTTTGTTTGTTGTGTAAGGCATAGAAGGTGCGGAACCACCCCAGATGGAGGAGCAGCCTGTTGCGTTTGCAACGTACATTCTGTCACCGAACAGCTGAGTTACCAGTTTTGCATAAGGTGTTTCACCACAACCTGCGCAAGCGCCGGAGAACTCAAGCAGAGGCTGTTCGAACTGAGAGCCCTTAACGGATTCCTTGCTCATAGGGTTAGCCTTATGTGCAACTTCGTCCATAGCGAAATCCCAGTTAGCAACTTCAGCTTCCTGTGTTTCCAGAGGCTTCATTTCCAGAGCCTTGTTAGGAGCAGGACATACTACTGCACAGCTGCCGCAGCCCAGGCAGTCCAGAGAGGAAACCTGCATTCTGTATTTCAGACCTGCAAATGCTGCGCCGCCCTTTGCTTCTACAGCCTTGAATGCTGCGGGAGCCTTAGCCAGTTCTTCGTCTGTTACCAGAATAGGTCTGATTGCAGCGTGAGGACATACATAAGAGCACTGGTTACACTGGATACAGTTTTCAGCGTTCCATTCGGGTACGTTAACTGCAACACCACGTTTTTCGTAAGCAGCTGTACCTGTAGGGAAGTGACCGTCTTCTCTGCCGGAGAATGCGGATACGGGCAGCTTGTCGCCTTCCTGTGCGTTCATGGGTTCCACGATATTCTTAACGAATTCTGTTGTCTTTCTTGCTGCTGCAGCTTCTGTATCCTCTGCAGTTGCCCAAGAAGCAGGGATTTCAACCTTAACAGCGCCGTCTACACCACGGTCAACAGCAGCGTAGTTCATGTTCAGGATTGTGTCACCCTTCTTACCATAGGATTTTGTGATAGCTGCTTTCATGTATTCTACAGCCTGATCAATGGGGATGATGTTAGCCAGCTTGAAGAATGCAGCCTGCAGAACTGTGTTGATTCTGTTGCCCAGACCGATTTCGCCTGCGATAGCTGTACCATTGATGATGTAGAAGTTTGCGTTCTTAGCAGCCAGCTGTCTTTTCAGCTTTGCGGGCAGCTTTTCATCCAGTTCGTCTACAGTCCATGTTGTGTTCAGCAGGAATGTACCGTTGGGGTTCAGCTCTGTAACCATGTCGTACAGATGAACATATTCCTGTTTGTGACAAGCAACAAAGTCTGCTGTTTTTACCAGATATGTAGATCTGATGGGTGTATCACCGAAACGCAGGTGAGACTGTGTAATACCACCGGATTTCTTGGAGTCATAGCTGAAGTATGCCTGTGCATATTTGTCTGTATGGTCACCAATGATCTTGATGGAGTTCTTGTTTGCACCTACAGTACCGTCAGCACCCAGACCCCAGAATTTGCAGGAGATTGTGCCGTCGTTGCCTGTAACGTTAACTTCTTCGCCAACTTCCAGGGATGTGTTAGTAACGTCATCCACGATACCCAGTGTGAAGTGGTTTTTGGGTTTATCCAGTGTCAGGTTTGCATATACAGCCAGGAACTGTGCAGGTGTAACGTCCTTGGAACCCAGACCGTAACGACCGCCAACTACAACGGGAGCGGATTCTGCTTCAAACAGTGCTGTACAAACGTCCATGTACAGAGGTTCGCCCTGTGCGCCGGGTTCTTTTGTTCTGTCCAGAACAGCGATCTTCTTCGCTGTTGCAGGGATAACCTCCAGCAGCTTTTCTGCTACGAAGGGACGGAACAGATGTACCTTAACCAGACCAACCTTTTCGCCCTTTGCTGTCAGGTAGTCGATTGTTTCTTCGATTGCTTCACAAGCGGAGCCCATAGCGATGATGATTCTGTCAGCATCAGCTGCGCCATAGTAGTTGAACAGTCTGTAATCTCTGCCTGTGATTCTGTTGATTTCGCCCATGTATTCTTCTACTACTGCGGGCAGAGCATTGTAGAATTTGTTTGCTGCTTCACGGCCCTGGAAGTAGATATCGGGGTTCTGAGCTGTACCTCTGATAACGGGATGTTCGGGGTTCAGCGCATTTCTCTTAAATGTGTTTACTGCATCCATATCGATGATCTTTGCCAGTTCATCATAGTCGATGCATTCAATCTTCTGGATTTCGTGAGATGTACGGAAACCATCGAAGAAGTGCAGGAAAGGTACACGACCTTTGATTGCGGACAGGTGTGCAACGCAAGCCAGGTCCATAACTTCCTGTACGGAGTTGGAAACCAGCATAGCGAAACCTGTCTGACGACAAGCCATAACGTCGGAGTGATCACCGAAGATGGACAGTGCATGTGCAGCCAGAGCACGTGCTGTTACGTGGAATACGCAGGGCAGCAGTTCGCCGGCAATTTTGTACATATTGGGGATCATCAGCAGCAGACCCTGAGATGCTGTGTATGTGGTTGTCAGCGCACCGGCTGCCAGAGAGCCGTGTACTGTACCGGAAGCACCTGCTTCGGACTGCATTTCTACTACTTTAACTGTCTGACCAAAAAGGTTCTTTTTACCATTCGCTGCCCAGTCGTCTGTTTTTTCAGCCATGGGAGAGGAAGGTGTGATGGGGAAGATACCGGCAACTTCTGTAAACGCATAGGAAGCGTATGCAGCAGCTTCGTTACCGTCCATCGTTTTCATTACTTTAGACATTTCTTTTTCTCCTCCTTTAAAATTTAGAGAGTTCTGTTTGTTCCGAGGGATATCCCCCGTCTTTCATCTTTTGCAGCCATCAAAAATGGCGGCTCACCCTTTTTTCGGTATATAAAGAAAGTTTATCAATCATGTTGTCTTACAACAGCAATCTTCCCCTATACATCCGAAACGGGATTTTTTACGTAATTATTATACAATTAAATCTTTTTCTTTTCAACAGCAAAATGAAAAAACCCCCGTTATGTTTCTAACAAGATACTTTTTGTGATGTTGCTTACATGTCTTTTGTTTTTTAAAATATTTTTATGCAAAATTATTTTTTGTCGACGATTATTATTTATTTTAATGTCTGACAACATTGAAAATTGTACAAAAATTTATACCGTAAAAATATTTATCAAAAGAAGTTTGTGAATCAAAAAACAAGCAAACTGTATACAGTGTATAAAATAGAATACATAGTTTTCCTCTATCTTTTTTTGCATTTACCAATTCGACAGGATAAACTGTCAAATCAGAAAATAAGATGTCTGATTTCATGATTTCAAACTTTTTTCTTTCTTCTTTCAAAAAAAATAAAAAAGAGAGTGGATTTTTGCAAATTCCGCTCTCTCTGCTTTATTTTGTAAATATGCCCTTATACTTTTTCCGCCAGATACTCTGCTCCGCTGGCAGCGGCTCTATCGTCTGTCCGCCCTCCGCATTGCGTCCAATCAAAATCAGCTCGCCATCCGCCGTCAGATAGAACTGCTCCGCCGTCCAATCCTCACCTGCCTGCGCCTGTGCCGCCTCCAAAGAGGTCTGCGTCAGCATATCCGCAAGCGTTACGACCTTCTGCCCCAGAAGGTCAAGGTTTTTTGCAAAGCGTACAGGCATGCCGTTCCTCGCCCCTTCCCAGAGAATCGAAAGAAAATCCTTCGTACAGAAGCCTGTTGTCACCTGCACCTGTAAAAGGCTGTCTGCCGTATTTTCCTCCGCCATAAATGCTGCGATGTAATCCTGCATCTGCTGCATCAGGGAATCATTCAGGCTTTTTTCGTAATTCGCATCATTCAGCCCCACAATTACCGGCACATCCACAGAATATCCGCCGTTTTCCTCGTCCGCCGTCAGCTCCTTCACTGCCACTACAGGCTCCGCCCCGTCCTTCATTTCCAACGTCACCTGCTTGGTTTCGTGGTTAAAGCGAACCTCCCCTGTATAGTACGCCGAAATAACCTCCTCGTCCACATACAGGCAGCCGTTAATCATATTCGGTTCCTCCGGCAGCGTGACCGCATACCCATTCAGAACGGCATCCCGTTCCCCGGAACGCACGCGCAGCGTTCTGCCACGGTAGGAAATCGCCGTTTGTTTCGTTTCCGTATCCCATTTTACCGTTCCGCCCAGTGCTTCCATGGTATTACGCAGGGGCAGCAAAAGCTTTTCTGTATCCTCAAAATAAAGCGGCATATTCTCCATATTTTCCAACGTTTTTACGCCGCCTTCTTCCTGCTCCGTTTCATTTTGTGCCGAGGTTTCCGTTGCCGTCACCTCTATTTTATTCCGCGTAATCAGCGTCATGGAAAGCGTCAGCGCCCCTGCCAGAAGCACTGCACCTGCCGCCGCAATGATTGCAACCTTTTTTACTGTCATAATTCTCCCTCTCTCTGCTTTCGCTCAGAAAGTATTTTTTATTTCTGCATCATAAAAAATGCCGCCAGCTTTTCAGGAAATGTTGCCTCATCCTTAATCTCCGGCACTCTTTCAGGCAAATCCTTCCCCAGAAGAATTTCCTTTTCGTCCAGACGGATAGTGATATGCTTCGTATCCTTATCCCAGTGCATTTCCGCACCAATCAGATTTGTTAAGTCTCGCAGCTTATAATACGCCGCATCTCCCTTCGCTCGCCCCTCTATCTCCTTTGTCTCTCCGTCATAGGAAACCTTCACGGCATCGTATTTCACCTTATTGCCATCCGCAGAAAGGTCTATTTCCTTATCCAGAAAAGCGAACAGCTGCTTTGCTTTTGACGCAGAAATGTAATACGCCCCCTTTTCATAATAGAACTCAATTCTGTCATCTGCCTCTGCTGTCTGCAGCTGCATCTCCTGCATTGTTCCCTTTCTCCAGGGGTTTGCGGCAGCAGGGTCTGTCGGGTCCCAGCCGCGGCGCACCGTATCGTTTCTGTTGACCTTCGGCACAGCGGCGGGCTGCAAGGGCTCCTTCACATCCCCGCGATACATTTTCACGGTTGTGCCAATCGGACAGTTATCATAAATCCATTTTACATCCCGCACTGTCAGGCGGATGCACCCTGCGGATGCAGTTGTCCCCAATTTGTTGAATTCATCATATTCCAATGTGGTTTTGTCCTTTTCAAAATAAGGTACAGAATGAAAGAGATACGGCCCCGTAATGCGTGTGGCATACTGCCCCCACACATTCCCGTATAATGCGCGCCATCCGTATTTCGCACTCGTCCGGAATGTCCCTTCGGGGGTATCCGTGCCGCCGCTGCATCGAAACGCCTTAATGGGAACGGTATAATTTCCCGCCGCATCCTTTTCATACACCGTCACCACATTCGCCGTCAGGTTCACCGTTATGTAATAGGGGCTTTTCGTTTTTTCTGCCGCAAATGCTGTGCCGCATAAGCCAAACAGCAGCAAACAGAATACCAATATGCCCAAGCTTCGTTTCTTCATGGTTCTTCTCCTTTGTTACACAGTTGCTTCAATTACCGAATTTTTCTCCTTATACATTATAAAAAAGGATTGCACAAGAATCAAGAAACACTTTCTTAAAAATCGTTGAATTTTTGAGAAATCTGCAAAAAAAGAACAGGGAACGTCCTTTTCAGGCAATTCCCCGTCTGTTTGTTTAAATATTTTTCAAATCCTTAAAGCTCCGGAACAGGGTTCTGTAAAGCTCCTTATACAGCGTGAAGTATTTCGCATACGCACCATTCGCCGCCATATTCGGCTCGGAACTATCTTTTTTTCGCACCAGCGCATCACAGGCCGTCTCCAAATCGGGATAAATGCCTGCACCAACACCTGCCAAAATCGCCGCACCCAATGCGCCGCCCTGGTCAGACTGCACTGTACTTACCGAACAGCCGTACATATCCGCCAGCATTTGTCTCCAGAAGGGGCTTCTGCCGCCGCCGCCGCAGATCATCATATCCTCAATGGGTACGCCCATCTCACGGAACACCTCAACACATTCCCACTGAGAGAAGGAAATCCCCTCCATCACAGAGCGAATCAAATGCGGTCTTTCGTGCATGGCAGAAAGTCCAAAGAACACCCCTCTGCAATCCGGATCGGGATGCGGAGAGCGTTCCCCCATCAGGTAAGGCAGGTAAATCAGCTTTTCGGAACCGATAGGCACCCTTGCAGCCTCTGCCGTCATAATTTCATAAGGGTCTACGCCCTTTTCCGCAGCCTCTGCCATTTCCGGCGTGCAAACGTGATTGCGCAGCCATTGCAGAGAAAGCCCTGCCGCCTGTGTGCAGCTCATTACCGTCCATTTGCCGGGTACAGAGGCACAAAGCGTATGCACTCTGCCCTTGGGATCAAGTGCCATCCGGTCAGAAACAGCATAAACCACCGCAGAGGTGCCAATCGTGGTGAATGCCTTCCCTTGAGAAACAATGCCTGTCCCAATCGCCGCCGCAGGGTTGTCCCCCGCACCGCCGACCACAATCGTGCCTGCCGCAAGTCCTGTCAGCGCCGCCGCCTCCTGATGCACCTCGCCGGTCACATCCTGCGATTCATACATCTTGCCAAGCAGTCTTTTTTCAATGCCAAGTCCCTCCAGAATTTCATCCGACCATGTCCGCTTTGCAACGTCCATCAGCTGCATACCGGAGGCATCGGAAACCTCCGTGGCATATTCGCCCGTCAGCTTATACCGAATATAGTCCTTCGGCAGAAGGATATGTGCGCATTTTGCGTACAGCTCTGGCTCATGCTTTTTCACCCAGAGGATTTTTGCCGCCGTGAAGCCGGTTACCGCAGGGTTCGCTGTAATCTGAATGATTTTTTCCGCACCCAGCATACGGTTCATATCCTCGACCTCTTCGCCCGTTCTCTGGTCGCACCAGATAATCGAGCGGCGCAGCACCTCGCCGTTTTCATCCAGCATAACCAGCCCGTGCATCTGTCCGGAAAGCCCAATGCCCTTGATATCCGCCGCATCCACGCCGGAGGCTTGCAGCACCGCCTGCACACCCTGCACTACTGCGTTCCACCAGTCCACAGGCTCCTGCTCTGCCCAGCCGTTCTGCTCCTGATATAAGGGATATTCAAATGTTTTTGCTGTGATTGGGTTGGCATCCCTGTCAAATAGAACCGTTTTCGTGCCGGAGGTGCCAATATCAATCCCCAGTAAATATTCCATAGTCACACCGCCATTTCTTTCGCATGTATCACAGCTTGATAACAGCCTTTACCACGTTTTCCTTATCGTTGATGGCAGCCTCGTATGCCTCCTGAATGTGTTCAAAATCAAATTCATGGGTTGCTACCATGCCGATGTCAATGCCGTTTGCAACTGCGGAAATTGCCTTTGCATACAGGTTTCTGTAACGGAATACGGATTCGATTCTTGCTTCCTTTGCCATAATCTGACCAAAGTTGAATTTTACTTCGGGGTCAGCCGCCATACCCACCAATGTGATAGTACCGCCCTTCTTTACCAGATAAGGTGTCTGTGCGATGGTAACGGGAGAGCCTGCTGTTTCAAATACCTTTTCAATCCCTACGCCGTTTGTAAATGCTTCTACTTCCTTCAGCACATCCTTTTCCTTCGCATTGATTACTCTGGTTGCGCCCAGCTTCATTGCATAGTCCAGACGCTTCTGCGCCATATCTACCACTGTGATATCCGTTGCACCGCAAGCCTTACAAGCCAGCAGTGTCATCAGACCGATACAGCCGGAGCCAAGGATAATGCACTGGTCGCCCATGCCAACCTTGCCCTGATGCGCCGCATGCAGACCAACGGCAAAGGGTTCAATCAGTGCGCCCTCCTTTGTGGACATCCCTTCGGGCAGCTTGAAGCACATATTCGCAGGGAATGTGATATAGTCCTCATTGCAGCCCTGCACAGGAGGAGTTGCAAGGAAAACAACATCGGGACACAGGTTATATCTGCCGGATTTACAGAATTCACAGTGACCGCAGGTGATACCGGGTTCCAATGCAACCTTGTCGCCCACCTTCAGGTCTGTTACGCCTTCGCCCAGCTTTTCTACAACGCCGCCTGCTTCATGACCCAGCATCAGTTCGCCGTCAACCACGAAATCACCGCATCTGCCGTCCTTGAAATAATGCACATCGGAACCACAAATCCCAACATATTCAATCTTCACCAGAACCTCGCCCGCCTTGGGTTCGGGAACGGGGGTTTCTCTGATTTCCATTTTGTTCAATCCAACCATATAAGCTGCTCTGTTTTTCATCTTTTATCTCCTCGCTTTCGCTTTATTGAAATACAGTTTTATCAGTTTTCGGGAACCTCTCCTGCGAGATTCTCTCCCTTTTATGATAACAGTATAGACGGAATTATGCAAGAATTACGCACCTTCCAAAATACAGTTTTTCATGAAAAAAATAGAGGTATCACTCTCGGAAAACCCGAAAATGATACCTCATATTTACAAATCAATCACGAAAAACAGATTTACCTTCTATTATTCTGTAATCTGACCGTTCTTTTTGTACATTTCAACGTATTCGTCTACGTTGTCAGCAGTAATCAGAACTTCTTCGATATCTGTGTCGATCTTTGTTTCTTCGCCTGTCAGCAGCTTGTGTACTGTGTCAAGGTTCAGTGCAGCCAGATCGATTGCGGACTGCAGGCATGTAGCTGTCATGGAACCATCCTGAATCAGCAGGCAAGCCTCTGCGGTACCGTCAACGCCGTATACCAGCATGTCTTTATAAGTGGGGTTGCCCTTTACAACTTCCAAAGCACCTGCTGCCATGTTATCGTTCATGGAGATAACTGCATCAATCTTGCCGTGTGCTGTTGTCCAGTCTTCCATCAGAGCCATAGCTTCGTCCTTGTTCCAGTTAGCGAAGTCCTCGCCAACAATCTGAACGTCAGGTCTCTGGTCAAAGAATACTTCCTGCCATGCGATACGTCTCTGGTCAGCGTGGAAGTTGCCGGAGGGCCCCTTCAGAACAACAACCTTTGCATTTTCGGGAACCTGTGTCAGTGCCAGCTCAGCGTTAACCTGTGCCTGATTGTAAGGATCGGCATCGACAGAGGATGCGCCTTCAATACCTTCAATTCTGGAGTTGGTTGTGATTGCAACCAGACCTGCCTGTACGATTTTTTCAACGTAGGGTCTCTGTGCTTCGCCGTTGTTGGGCTGTACGATGATTGCATCGTAGCCGTTTGCGATTGCGTTTTCGATTGCAGCGTTTTCCTTTGCATCGTCAGCCTGACCATCGAATACCTTCAGCTCGATGTCGTCATACTTGTCTGCTGCCGCTACCATTTCGTTTGCCAGCCATGCTGCAAAGGAGTCAGACTGCGCTCTTGCAATATACGCTACCTTGTAGGTTTTATTGCTGTCATCGCCGCCTGCGGAATCTCCGCCGCCGCAGCCTGTCAGAGCAGTTGCCGCCATAGCCAGTGCCATAAATGCTGCTAAATACTTTTTCATTTTACTCTCTCCCTTTCTTCTTGAAATTACCTTTTTGAGAACATTTTTGCTTTATTTACATTTGATTGATCAAATGAAAGCCATATCATTGGGTTACGCCTTTGCCGCAGGCTCCTTCTTTTCATCCTTTTTCTGCAGGATAACCTTGGGCGATTTCTTATTCTTGAAGTTGATATCATACAGAACAGCTGCCACGATGATGATACCCTTTACCACCTGCTGAATGTAGGAGTCTACGCCCTGCAGGTTCATGATGTTGTTCAGACAGCCGATAATGAAGGAACCGATTAAGGAGCCGGAGGTTGTCCCGACACCGCCGGAGAAGCTTGTACCGCCGACAATAGCAGCCGTCAGACCTTCCATTTCGTAGCCTACCGCACCATTCGGCAAACCTGCGTTTACACGCGCCATGAACAGCACGCCGGCAATCCCGACCAGAACACCGTTAATCAGGAATGCCATGTATTTGGATTTTACAACATTGATACCGGATGCGATAGAGGCCTCCTCATTGCCGCCGATGGCATAGAAGGAACGTCCCAATCGTGTCTGGTTCATAATATACGAAATAATAATCGTCGCCAGAACAGTAAAGATAACGGGAATGGGAACAGGACCGATTTTTCCCTGCCCGACTACAGCGTATTTCCCAATCTGCAAAATATTCTGTCCGGAGGTATACAGCAGCGCCAGACCTCTCGCCGCCATCTGGGTTGCCAGTGTTACGATGAACGCAGGCAATGCGAAGTTTGCAACAAACAATGCGTTAATCATGTTGAAGATAACCGCAACACCGATGGAAACGGCAAACGCCACTGCCATAGAGCCGGTCGCCTTATACGCACTGACGGAAAGCACACCCGACAGCGCAAGCACCGCACCCGAGGACAAGTCCAGCAGACCGGATACGATCAGCACCATTTCACCATACGCCAGAATGGTCGCTACCGCCAGCTGCACTGCAATATTGGTAATATTTCTGTGGCTCAAGAAATTGGGGTTCATCACAGAAGATACGATAATCAATACCAGCAGAACAAAGAAAATAGAAAATTTCTGCATTAACTCTTTTGATTTATTATTTTTCACTTTTGATCTCCTCCTTTATTTATTCCTGAATAATGCTATGTGTCCCTGTCGCATAAACCATGATGGCCTCCTGAGAGAATTCCTCCCGTTTCAGCTCGCCTGCAATATGGCCCTGGTTCATCACATAAATTCTGTCACACATACCAATCAATTCGGGCAGCTCAGAGGAAACCATTACAACTGCTTTACCCGCCTGTGCCACTTCTGTCATCAGTTTATAAATTTCAAATTTCGCGCCAACGTCAATCCCTCTTGTGGGCTCGTCCAGAATCAGCACCTCAGGGTCACGCATCATCCATTTTGCCAGCAGCACCTTCTGCTGGTTCCCGCCGGAAAGAGACTGAATCGGCGTTTCCTGTGTCGGTGTTTTTACGCTCATTTTATCAAAATATTTTGCAACCATTGCTTCTTCTTCTTTTCTATGGGAACGCCCGCCATAGAAGAATTTTTCCAAGGCAGCAAGGCTCGCGTTTTCGCGCACGCTTCTCATGGGGATAATGCCGTAACGGCGGCGATCCTCCGAAAGCATAACCATGCCTGCCTTTGTTGCATCGGCTACCCGTTTGATTTTGATTTCCTTGCCGTGTACCGTTACCGTACCGCCGTCAATGGGTTCAAGCCCGAACAGGCAGCGCATCACTTCCGTACGCCCTGCACCGACCAGCCCTGCAAAGCCAACGATTTCGCCCTTGCCTACATGGAAGGTTACATCCTCAAACAGCTGACCGCTCTTGAGGTCTTTTACCTCAAGCAAAGGCTCACCAATCTCAATATTCTCCTTGGGATATACGTTTTCCATACGACGACCTACCATCAGCGCGATAACCTCGTCAATGTTTGTATCCTCCGCACGCATACTCTTTACAACCGTACCGTCACGGAATACCGTAATATCATCCGCAATGCGGAATACCTCATCCATCTTATGAGAGATATAAACAATCGCACAGCCCTTTGCCTTCAGAAGTGCAATCTTCTTAAACAGCAGCTCAACCTCCTTCTGCGTAATGGAGGACGTAGGCTCGTCCATAACAACGATAGACGCATCGTTGGAGATTGCCTTCAGGATTTCCAGCATCTGAATATCGGAGGTAGTCAGCGTTTTCAGCTTATCCGTTGCCTTATAGGGCAAATGCTCCTCCTTCAGCAGACTTTCGGTTTTTTCGCGCACCTCGCGCCATTTTACTCTGCCCATCCCGTCCACAGGCAAGCGTCCAAGAAAAATATTTTCCTCTACGGACATTTCGGGAACATAGTTCAGCTCCTGCGCAATCATGGCAATTCCGAGAGATCTTGCCATAATGGGATCTTTGATTTTTACCGATTTCTCATCCACAAAAATTTCACCGGCATCCGGCTTATAAATCCCGTTGATAATCTTCATCAATGTAGACTTGCCTGCGCCGTTTTCACCGCACAGCGCATGTACAGTCCCTTTTCTGACTGTAAAGTCGATTTTATCCAAAGCCTTTACACCCGGAAAAGATTTTTCGATTTTTGAAACCCGAAGTTTGATGTCATCCCCCATAGGTTCCTCCCTTCCGTAATCACAGACCCAAGCGTCTGCTTACTGTTTCATTTGTTCTTCCGTTCCGACCCACTTCCAAAGGCCATTCTCTGGTGCTGTTTTTTTGCACCCTTTATGTAACATTCTTTTTCTGTACATATCTGAGTTTAGTATATACTCAAATGTGCCAAAGTGTCAAGATACTGTATGAAATCCTCTATTCAATTTGAATAAAAGAACTCCATTCAAATCAGAATAATTAAATGCACTTTCTATAGAAAGTGTCTTTTCGGCTTGTCTAATGTGTGACATTGTTTTAACAAAAATACACTCGTCCGTATCTGAAAAACACAGCGCTGTTTCCTGTGGATTTTACGCAGATTTTACAGTTTATCCTATTATATTTCATCCACAAAAATATTTCAACCGATAGCACCTGACAAATTTTGCCGCAAAAGAAAGGCGCAGGAAGCCTCCTGCGCCTTTCTTTTTCTAATGAAATTTTAATCTTTTTTAGCCGATAAATAATGCCACCATGCCAAGCACCACAGATGCCGCCGCCAGCAGCTTTGCCGCCAATGCTGCATTTTTGCTCTTGCCGCAAAGCCGCACCAGAACCGCTACAACCGCCAATGCACCAAAGCCCCACGAAATCATCTGCTCCTTAATCTGATTGGTGGCATATCCTGTGGCTGTCATCCATGCGATAAACATCCCCAGAAGCGCCATAAAGTAAAACACAATCTTCTGCGCCCTTTCTCCCTTTAAAAGAAACAGGAGCAGCAGCCCAACCACGCTGATGATGCTCATTACCATAAATAAAATCAATAATAATCCTAATGCCATAAGCCATTCCTCACTTTCTTGTTGCCTTGTTTTCTTTGATGAATTCATCATAGCATAGGATTCTAAAGAAATCGTGCAGGAAATTCTAAAGAATTCTGAAGTTTTAATCGAAATCACTTTTCTGAAACAGGCAGGGTAATCTCAATCTGAAATTGCTTTTCGTCCAAGGAAACCGTCACTGCTCCGCCATAGCCGGCGGTAATTCTGCGGATGCTCTCCAGTCCGATTTGGTTGCTTTCTATCTTCTGCGCCGTCTGCCGCACTGTGTTTTTCTGTAAAATCCGTAAGGTGTCCACTCCCCTGTCCATTTGCAGCAAAACAGGGTGTCCACTGTCCGCATATTTTTCCACATTAGAGGACAGATTATCGAAAATCCGCAGGATCTCCTGCATATCCCATTCTGCTCGAAAATCGGTGCAATGCTCCATAGAAATCTCGCAGGAAAAGCTGTCCTCCAGAATTTCCTCCCATTCTCCCGCAAGCTGCTCCATCAGCAGCCTGCCGTTTTCCACCGGCTCCACATTGCGCTTACTGCCCTCCAGCAGGCGGTCTGTCATGTCCTTCATCTGCGCCGCCTTCTTCCGCACCAGCGAAAAATATTCCCGTAATTCCGCATCTGTATACCCGTCCTTTCGGCTCATATAATCCGAATAGGATAAAATTGCCGTCAGCGGCGTGCGGATATCATGCGAAAGGTCGCGAATCATGCGCTCCCGTTCTGCCTGCAGTGCCGTTTCCTGCTGCCTGAGCCGCCGCTCCGTTTCCGAAAGAAAATTGATATGCTCCGCCAGCTCCGTCAGCTCATTCGCCTCTCGCAGCGGAATGGTATCCTCCAAGCGGTGTGTGCGCAGGGCATCCACCCCCTGTATGATTTCCCTCAGATACGCCAGCTTCTGCCCCAGCAGGAACAGAAACAGCACCAGAAACAGAATAACCGTCGAAAGCAGACTCACACTGCGAATCCATGCTCGCAATGTCAGCCATTGTCCCTCGGAGGGCTGTAGGTTGCGCTCTGCGAAATAGGTTTCAGAAATGGAATTTGCAGTCAGATATAAAAAGCCCCAGAAAAACAGTGCAATCACTGCCGTAATCAGCAGCAGTCCCAGAATCTCGCGCGAAAGCCGCTTTGTTTTTCTTCCATTCTCATTGGTCAACATAATACCCCCGTCCCCATGCCGTCTTGATGTATTTCGGGTTTCTGGAATCATCCCCCAGCTTCTTGCGGATATTTTTGATATGCACCATAATCGCACTGTCGCCGACGGCATCCTCTCCCCAAATGCTTTGGTAAATATTTTCCAAGGAATAAATCTTCTTTTTATGCGTCACAAGAAGCTCCAGAATCTGAAACTCCGTATAGGTCAGCGGAATCATTTCCCCCTGTCTGGAAACAGAGCGGCTCTCCGTATCCAGAATCAAATCCACAAAGGGAATTTTCTCTGTCACCACAGGTGCTTTTGCCCCGCTGCTTCGCCGCAGAATCGCCTTCACGCGCATCAGCAGCTCCATATTGGAAAACGGCTTTACGATATAATCATCTGCCCCGACAGAAAAGCCCATCACCTTATCCGATTCTGTGGAATACGCCGTCAAAAAAACAATCGGCGCATCAAAGTGCTTGCGAATTTCCGCCGCCGCAGGGAATCCCGATACCTCCGGCATATTCACATCCAGAATATATAAATCAACCTCTGCCGCCGCTTCTGCGATCGCTTCTCTGCCATCTTCCGCGGTCAGCACCGCATAGCCTTCGCCCTCCAGCAGCAGCCGCAAAATATCCCGAATTTCCTTTTCATCATCTGCAATCAAAATACAATATTTCCCGTTCTTCATACGCTCACCTCTTTTTCTCCAGTATAGCATAAGGACGGCAAGCCTAAAAGGAAAAGCCGCCGTCCTCAAAATATTTTTATTCTTCTGTTTCTGTAGAAGCTTCTGCCTCTGTCTGCTTTTTCTGCTTTCTGCCCTTTTTCAGCTTCACAGCACCGAAAATCACAACAACCGCCGCAATGCCTGCCATGCAGACAAACAGCAGCGTCTTTTTCGCTGCGCCCTCGTAGCTGATGCAAAGCGTGCCTTCCGTACCGTCAATCTTGCAGACCACATATTTCCCACGATTCTTCGTATCCAATTCCTTCCAGTCTTCGCCGTTCTTTTGCCAAACGGAAACCTTCTCCTTATCCTCATTCAAAAGACGCAGGGTGGTTTTTTCCGTATCGGAAAGGTCTCTGTCCTCCAGAATCACATCATACACAACCGTCTTGCCCTTTGCCTGCGCAGGTGCTGCTTCCTCCGCATTCGCAAAGATATGCAGTTCCGCCTCGTCGGTATAGTCACCATCCGCCAGCGCAAGAGACATCTTGCCGCTTTCGTTCTTTTCCATGCTGGAAACAACCGTAACATAAGGCGTATATGCACATTCGATTTTGATATCGCCCTGCACGGTATCGGTTTCAAACGCCGCCCATGTGCCGAAGTTCCCCTTCTTTTCGGGAATATCCGGCAGCTTGATGCGGCTCGTTTCCATGCCGTAAGGCACCTCCTCGGTTTCCACTGTTTTGCCGTCCGCAATAAAGCTTACGGTAAAGCTGATAAAGCGCTTGGGAACTCCGCTGATTTCCTTCATAGCCTCATAGGAAATCGGCTCCGCCTTTCCTGCATAGCTGATGCCGTCCACTGCGCCCAAATCCTGCTCTGCGTAATAATTACCGCGCAGGCTGTCGGTATCCTCCGCACCGCCCAGCACAACGCCCAGCTTTTCGTCCCCGTCTACGGTCGCAATGACGCAGGAATCATATACATTTTCGCCCTTGCCGGCAATGCCGCCGACATATTGCCCGCCGGTCATGCTGCCCTTGGCATAGCTGCTGCGAATCGTGCCCTCGCTGAAGCCGGCAATACCGCCGACATAATTGCCTGTTGTGCTTTCCGCCTCTGCGTAGTTTTCACAACGATAGACCGTACCGCTTTCCGCATAGCCGACCACGCCGCCGACGCAGTCCTTCTTGCCCGTAATCTTGCCGTCATTGATGCAGTCCTGCAAAATCACCTTCATGCGATAGGTAAAGCTCAATGTTTTTGGATGTGCAATATCATCCTCCGGATCAATCGCAAGATCAATCGACATCGCACCGGCAATACCACCTGCATTGCGGTCGCCCTCAACCGCGCCGTAGTTATGGCTGCTCGCAATCTTTCCCTGCTTCGTGCGGTTGATTTCCTCATCGGAAACATCAATAAAGATATCATCCAAATCCTTATCCGCGCCATCCCGCAAATCATCTATTTCATCAAACAGCAGATTCATAATCTTCTGGAACTGGTCGCTTATGCCACGGATATCTGCCGTCAGGGTCTGCCTGCCGCTTTTCAGAGATTCACGCAGTCCCTTCAAGTCATCCGAGATATCTCCCATAGAATCAAACAGCGCATCGCTCGATTCCTGAAAATCATCCCCCAGCTTCACGAAGGTTGCCGGATCTTCATTTGCCAGATCCGAAATAATATCACTCATATCACGCATGGAATCCGCAATATTTTCCGTTGTATCAGCAATATCATCCAATGCATCCTGCGCGTTGGTAATGGTTCTTTTCAGCCTTCTCTGCACAATATCCGCCGCATCCTTCACATCATCCGGCAAATCCGCCAGAAGCCCTGCAAGCTCCTTCTGCTCCTCCAGAAGCTGCTGCTGCAATTCCATCATCTGCTGCAGGGTTGCCGTAATCTGCTGCATGATTTCCCGTACCTTTTCCTGATCGCCTGCGGCAATGGCCTCCCTAAGTGCCTTCTGCTCCTGCAAAAGCGTCTGTGCCGCCTGCGCAAGCTGCCGCTGTGTCCGCTGCATCTTCTCTACCTGCGCCTCCACATCCTCCAGACCGTCAATCTCAGGCAAATCCTTTTTCAGCGGAGAAAAGGCATCGCCTAAATCCTGCATATTCTTGCCTAAGTCCTCGATTCCATCCGACAGACCATCCATCGGGTCCTCCAGCTTTCGCATGGTATCGGAAAGCAGTGCCGTCCATGTATTGATTTCGTCAATATTATCATCCGCAAAATCCTGCAGCTGATTCTTGACCTCTCTCGCGCGGTCGCTCGCCGTTTCGGAATGGTCGGACATCCCGTTCAGGTAGCCCTCAACATCATCCCCCAGACCATTGGTATCATCCAGAAGCTGATTTGCCATATCATGCAGAATATCCAGATTATCGCGTACCTCGTCCAATCTGTCCGCCGAGGTATTCAGCCAGAGATACGGCTCTGCCTGCCCGACAATCCCGCCGATATCCTTTCTTCCGTGTACCGCTCCGTTGTTGTCGCAGCCCAGAAGATAGCCGGACTGTCTGCCTGCCACACCGCCGATATTATAACCGACATGCGGATAGCCAACCTCGCCGTAGTTGTCGCAGCCCTGCACCACCCCGTCACTGAAGCCGACCACGCCGCCAATATCCGTATAGGTCAGATTGCTGCGCTCGGTGTTCTCCTTTGAAATTCTGTATTTTTCCAGAATTGCCGCCGCATCTGTATCAATGTCGGAAAGCTCCTGCTTCTTTTCCTCGTATTCGGTATTAACGTCCGCCTCATTCCTACATTCTGCCAGAAAGCCGTTGTTTTCGCCTGCAATGCCGCCGACAGACAGCTCACCGTGAATTTCGCCCGATGCACTGCATTCGCGCACCTCGCCTTTATTTTTGCCGACAATGCCGCCGACCGTATCCTTGCCTTCCACTGTACCGTCAAAGCTGCATCCCGTAATCGTGCCGTTGTTTTCGCCGACAATACCGCCGATGCTGCTTCTGCTGCCGCCGGGCGTTACGTTCCCCTCGACCTTGAGGTTTTTCACAACGCCGCCCTCCGCAACATAGCGGAATAAGCCAAGCTGAGAGCCGTCCTGCTCCAGATTCAGCCCCGAAATCGTATGCCCGTTGCCTTCAAAGGTACCCCCGAAAATCGGGATGGGCGAAAAGCTCACGCGTCCCAAATCAATATCCGCCGTCAGTACAACGGTTTTCCCTGCCGACCAGCTGTCCAAGGTACAATTTTTCGCAAAGCGGAGAAAGTCCTTTCTTGTGGAAATCGTCACCGTATTCGCCGCATAGATATCCACAGGAGCACTGCCGCAAAAGAGCACCACAGCCGCCAGAACGGCAATTCCTTTTTTCAGTCCCTTATGCACCTTCCACCGCCTCCTTTCCGATTGGTACGTTTTCTTTCTTCTCCTCATTTTCCTCCTCATTTGCCTTCTTTTCCTTCCTCTCCGGCTTCTTGAAGGAGGTCTTATCAATGATGAAATCACCCAACAGCAAAAGCTGCGGCAAAATCCCCATAACCAGCAGAATAGAAAGCAGCGTCCCTCTGCCTAAGCAGATACCGATACCGGAAATCGCCCCATCCGAAGAAAGGAACCCGATTGCCGTACCTGCCGCCGCAAGGATACTCCCTGAGGTGAAAATCGTCGGGAACGCCAGATTCAGCGACTGCTTCATGGCTTCAATCTTCGGCATCCTCTGACGCAGCTCCATATAACGGTTTGTGATAACAATCGCATAGTCAATATTCGCACCCATCTGAATTGAGCTGACAACCAGATAGCTCATGAAGAAAATGGGCATGCCACGCAGAGTCGGGTAGGTAAAATTCATCCATACACTGCCCTGGATAACCAGAATCAGAATAAACGGAACCCCCGCCGACTGAAACGTCAGAAGCAGAACAATCATAACAAACACAATAGAAAGGATGCTGATTAGGGTATTATCCTCCCCAAAGGTTGCGGAAAGGTCGAAGTTGCTTGTCGCATTGCCAACCAGAAGCACATCATCCCCATAATAATTCTGCGCCGTTTGTCTTGCCTTGTCCAGAAAAGCAAAGGTTTCCTCGCTCTCCTGCGATACATTCAGATCCATAACCAGACGGCTGTATTTTCCGCTGTTCAGCTGATCCTTCCCGTCTGTCAGCTCATCATACAGGTCATCTAAATCCTTCTGCTGCTCCGCATCCAGAGAAACTGCGCCGTCCTGTATCTCATCATAAATAAATTCAAACATATCAATCAGAGGTACCCCATAATGGTCGATACCACCCACGATATGCCCGTATTCCTCCTGATCCACCGCATACGCCGTATACAGCAAATCCACCAGCTCAATATCAATATCGGCAAATTCCGCCAGCTCTCTGGGTGTCATCTTATCCCCCAGACGCAGGGTTTCGCCGTCCTTTTCCTCCGCCTCTGTGGTCGCCAGGCTCGTAACCGTATCCACCTCCGGCATTGCCTCCAGTTCCTCCGCCAGCTGCTGCTCCTTCTCATAATCCCCGCTGGGAATCAGCAGTGCAAGGATATTCGATGCCGTAAAGGTATCCTTGATTTTTTCCTCCGCAATCTGCGAATCATTCTTCGTATAGGTCGTCAGATGCTCATAGCTGTATACATAAGGGCAGTTCTGCGAAATCAGAAAGGACGCAATCAGGCAAACTACAAAAATAATCGGTGTTACATGGCGCAGACGAATGACAACATTCGTAAAGCCTGTAATATTCGGCACAAAATTTCTGTGATGTGTGCTGTCGATTTTGCTGCTGAAGGAATACAAAAGACCCGGCATCAGCGTGAATACAGACAGAATACTCAGAATAATCGCCTTAATCAGCACCATACTCATATCCAGACCAATCTGAAAGTGCATAAATGCCATCGCAGCCAAGCCGGAAAGCGTTGTCAAACAGCTGCCGGAAATTTCAGGAATTGCCTTGCAAAGCGCCGCAACAACGGCATCCATCGGCTCGCTGCTCTCTCTTTCCTCCATATATCTGTGGCATAGAATAATCGCATAGTCTATCGCCAGCGCAAGCTGCAATACAATCGCAATGGAGTCCGAAACGAAGGAGATTTCCCCGAACATAAAGTTGCTCCCCTTATTCAGAATCGCCGCCGCGCCAAAGGTCATAATCATAACGGGCACTTCCATATAGGTACGGGAGGTAAACAGCAGCACCGCCAGAATAATGCCGCAGGTCAGCACCATAACAACATTGATTTCCTTCGCGATGGTTTCCGCCTTGGTGTTGCCCAGCTCCGCAGAAATATACGCATCATAGTCCTGCATTTCCGTTTCGATTTTATGTAAGGATTCCTCACAAAGAGGATCGTCGTTCTCTCCGTCAAAGGTAACGGAAAACAACGCCGCCCCGTCCACATAATGCTTGGTTGTGTCATCAAAGGTGATGGATTTCACCCCTTCGATATCCTCCAGGGTATCACAAAGCACCTCCGCATCGGCATACGAAATGTTATCCACCATAACCTCCGCCGTTGCGTAGGTTATGAATTCCTCATCCATCCGCTTGAGGCCGCGGCTCGTTTCCGTATCATCCGCCAAATAGTCCGTCAGCGTGTTGTCTACCGAAACCCATCCTGCGGAAAAGCAACAAAAAATCGCCAGTAAAATATAAATCAAATAAATCGCCTTGCGTTTTTCTACAATAAAACGGGCGATACCTTCCAGTCTATTTTTCTTCTTTCCATGCTCTTTCGTCACATATATCCCTCCGAAGTCATTGAAATCTTTGAGAAAGTGTCTCTGCACCTGTATACTTTACATAAGTAATTTAACTTATTTTCGTTTTCCCGTCAATATTTTTGATAGGATTTGTCGGCTTTGAACGCTTTTATAACAGAATTTTAATCCCTTTCAGAAAAAATGCCAAGCAAAAAATCCCCAAAACGCAAGGTTCTGGGGATTTCTGTAAATGCTTTTTGAAACGCGTAATTATCTCTTTGGTAACTGAAATTAACGTTTGGAGAACTGGGAACGCTTGATTTTACTAGATTCTTGAAATGTGGTGTTGCAAACACGTTACAAACGCAGGACTTCTCATT
>QWCY01001057.1_pt1 | contig 42465 bp, 36 predicted proteins | sample 1972631 | NCBI WGS metagenome assembly QWCY01 (sample SAMN09866696, study PRJNA288562) | Human gut metagenome isolate pre1_stool, whole genome shotgun sequencing... | isolation source: gut | host: Homo sapiens | place: USA: California
ATGGGTTGTGTTTATTCATATCCATTGTTCAGTTTTCAAGGATCAATCTGCTTTTCAGCAGCGAAGATTATTTTATCAAATCTTCATTCTCTTGTCAAGTACTTATTTTAGTACTTTTATTTTAACCACATTTGAACTCAGTTAAAATAAATGGCGGAGAAGGAGGGATTTGAACCCTCGCGCCGCTATTAACGACCTATCCGCTTTCCAGGCGAACCCCTTCAACCACTTGGGTACTTCTCCATAATGCTCTCAGTTCATTGTATGGTATTTAATTGACGGAGAGAGTGGGATTCGAACCCACGGCTCCTTACGGAATCACTGGTTTTCAAGACCAGCTCCTTAAACCACTCGGACATCTCTCCATGAAGTTTAGTTGCTTCTTCTTGCGCAGCGACCTTGACTATTATATCTTACCGACCAACGGTTGTCAAGCATTTTTTTCGCTTTCTTTCGTTTTTTCTTTTTAGCAACCTCAGCGTCATGTTTCCGTGTCGCTCGCGGTGATATAGATATTACAGGAAAAGTCGAAACCTGTCAACCCCTTTTTTCATTTTTTTGCTAAAAACTTTTTCTTACCTTATATATAAATTATATATAAATTCTCTCCGCTGCATATCGCTTACATGTAGCTTTTCTTTTTAATCCATGCTAAAATAGATTGACTTTCAAAATCTATGTAATAAGGAGGTACCTATGAAAACAGTTACAGAACGTTTTTTAACATACGTAAAGCATCACACCACTTCCGATGAAACATCCGATACCTTTCCCAGCACCAAGCGGCAGCTTACCTTTGCCGCTTTTCTTGCAAAGGAATGTGAAGCAATCGGTCTGCAATCCGTCTCTATGGATGCCTATGGCTATGTGACCGCACTTCTGCCCGGCAATACAGCAAACGCCCCCACCATCGGCTTTATTTCCCACATGGATACCAGCCCCGATGCAAGCGGTGAAAATGTCCTTTCAAATATTGTGGAAAATTATGACGGCAAAGCAATCCCCCTCAATGGTACCGTTCTTTCTCCCGAGGAATTTCCTTCCTTAAAGGAGTATATCGGACAGACCCTCATCACCTCAGACGGCACCACCCTGCTTGGCGCGGATGATAAAGCAGGCATTGCTGAAATTCTCACTGCCGCAGAATATCTTCTCGCACATCCCGAAATTCCCCATGGCGCTATTCGCATTGCCTTTACCCCCGATGAAGAAATCGGCAAGGGTGTGGATTTCTTCGATGTGGACAAATTTCACGCAGATTTCGCCTACACGCTGGATGGCGGTCGCATCGGTGAGCTGGAATATGAAAACTTCAACGCGGCACGCGCAATCATTCGCATCAAAGGAAAAAATGTACATCCCGGCTCTGCAAAAAATATCATGAAAAACGCCGCCCTCATCGGTACGGAAATTGCTTCTCTCCTGCCGGAACGCGAAACACCCGCGAAAACCGAAGGCTACGAAGGCTTTTTCCATCTCTGCTCCTTTGAAGGTGATGTCACCTCCGCAACCCTGAATTATATCATTCGTGATTTTAACGCAGACTCCTTCGCGCACCGCAAGGAGCTTCTGCGGCTGATTGTGGAACGCAAGAATGCACAGTATAATAACTGTATCGAATTGGATTTGCGTGATGAATATTATAATATGCTCTCGCAGATTGAACCACACATGGAAATTGTAAGCCTTGCCAAGCAGGCAATGCTCGACTGCGGCATCACTCCCATCATTCAGCCTATCCGCGGCGGCACAGACGGCGCGCGTCTTTCCTTCATGGGTCTGCCTTGTCCGAATCTTTTCGCCGGCGGTCATAATTTCCACAGCAATTATGAATATGTCCCCGTTCCTTCCATGGAAAAGGCAGTCAGCATGATTGTTCGTATCGCAGAACTTGCCGCAACGACGCTTGACTTTCAAAAAAACGTATGATATCATTTTCTCATATTATTTATGATAACAGCGATGATTGAGTATATGGGCAAAACTGGTTACAGCCGCAGAGAGCAGTCCGGTCGGTGAAAGGTCTGCAGCACAGTTTTTGTAAATTACGCCTCATGAGCTTTGTGTAGGAAATGACACAACGATTGCCCTACGTTACAGGGGCAGGAAGATGCTTGTCTTTTTGCAGGATAGGCATAAATTAAGGTGGTACCACGGGTTCTCTCGTCCTTTCGGCGAGAGGCCCTTTTTTATGCTTTTGCGCAAGGCTTCGCTGCATCAATCTATCCATCATATATCAGAAAAGGAGAATGTAACATGAACGCTTATGAAGTATTAAAGGAACGCGGCTTTATCGAACAGCTGACGCATGAAGAGGAAATCAAGGCGCTTTTTGAAAAAGGCGGTGTCACCTTCTATATCGGCATCGACCCCACCGCGGACAGCCTGCACGTTGGGCATTTCCTGACCGTTATGGCTATGGCGCACATGCAGCGCTGCGGTAACCGCCCCATCTGCCTGATGGGCGGCGGCACAGGCATGATCGGCGACCCCTCCGGCAAAGCCGATATGCGTAAAATGATGACTGTCGAAACCATCGACCATAACGTAGCCTGCATCAAAAAGCAGCTTTCCCGTTTCATCAATTTCGATGAGGGCGAGGGCGGTGCCATCATTGCCAATAACGCAGACTGGCTGAGAAATCTGAACTATATCGAATTCCTGCGTGAAATCGGTACCCATTTCTCCGTAAACCGTATGCTTGCGGCAGATTGCTTCAAAACCCGTATGGATAGAGAGCTTGGTCTGTCCTTCCTTGAATTTAACTATATGATTATGCAGGGCTACGATTTCTACGAACTGAACAAAAGATACAACTGTATGCTGGAAATGGGCGGCAACGACCAGTGGTCTAATATCATCGCAGGCGTAGAGCTGATTCGCCGCAAAGCACAGAAGCCCGCTTACGGCATGACCTTCAAGCTGCTGACAAACAGCGAAGGCGTAAAAATGGGCAAAACCGTTTCCGGTGCCGTTTGGCTTGACCCCGAAAAAACCTCTCCCTACGAATTCTATCAGTACTGGAGAAATATCGGAGATAAGGATGTTGAAAAATGTCTGGCTCTGCTGACCTTCCTGCCTATGGATGAGGTTCGCCGTCTGGGCGCACTGGAGGGCGCGGAAATCAATCATGCAAAGGAAGTCCTTGCCTTTGAGCTGACAAAAATCGTACATGGCGAAGCAGAAGCAACCAAAGCACAGGATGCCGCAAGAGCATTGTTCGGTAAGGGTGCCGCAACCGTGGATGCACCCTCCACAGAAATTTCTGCCGCCGAATTTGCAGAAGGCATGGATATCCTGACATTGCTGACCACAATTAAGGTCGTTCCTTCCCGCTCCGAGGGCAGACGTGCCGTACAGCAGGGCGGTGTAAAGCTGGCAGAGCAGCCCGTAAAGGATATTGATTTCAAGGTAACCGCAGACCTCTTTACAGATGGTAAGCTGTTGGTGCAAAAGGGCAAAAAGACCTTCCACAATGTCATTCTGAAATAAGAACCACATAAAAAAAGAACCACATAAAAATAAGAGGTGTTTTTTCACCTCTTATTTTTATGCCCTAAATGATCTTATTCGCCCAAAAGCAGCTTTTCCAGCTCCTGCGGCGTATGCACCAGCTGTGTCGCACCCGCCTGCTTCAGAAAGTCCGCATCCCGAAACCCCCAGCAAACGCTGATGCAGTCCATTCCTGCGTTTTTTGCCGTCTGCAAATCCACCTCAGAATCCCCGATGTATAAGCAGTCCTCTCTTTTCACACCAAGCCGCTCCGCCGCCGTAAAAACCATATCGGGTGCAGGCTTGCGCCGAATCCCCTCGGCTTCTCTCTCTCCTGCCGCCGCATCAATGCAGCCGGGGAAATATCTTTCGCAAAGCCCCTTCACCGCTGTATCAAATTTATTCGATACCACACCAAGGCGCAGACCGCTTTCCTTCAGCCTTTTCAGCAAAGGCAAAATCCCCTCGTAAGGCGCGGTTTTGTCCGCCATGTGCGCCTTATAATATGCCTGATATTCCGCCAGACAAGCCGCAAAAACCGCCTCCTTCGTCCCCTCAGGCAAGGCCGACCGCATCAGAAGCTCACTCCCATTTCCAAGAAATTTTCGGATTTCTTCTTTCCTCCGCAAAGGAAAGCCGTGCGCCTGTAAGGTCACATTCACACTGCTTGTTAGGTCATCCAGTGTGTTCAGCAGCGTCCCATCCAAATCAAACAAAATTGCCTGTTGTTTTTTCATTTTTTCACCTCCGTCCGCTCCTATTTTATTCCTTTTTTCATTCATATTCAACAATTTTAACACGAGTGATTTTGTATGGATTTTTTTCGCCCACCCCCTTGTCAATTTGTCCCAACAGGTCTATAATAAGACTTAAATAAAAAAGGAAACAATTTTATTACATAAAAAAGCAGTTTTTTCTCAAAAACTGTCATACTTTTTCTTTAAAGGAGGAATTCTTATGGCAAAGAAAGTATTGATGTTAGCAGGCGATTTCACAGAAGATTATGAAACAATGGTACCCTTCCAGGCAATGGAAATGTTGGGCTATCAGGTAGATGTTGTATGCCCCGACAAAAAAGCAGGCGATATTATCCGTACAGCAATTCACGACTTTGAAGGCGAACAGACATACTCCGAAAAGAGAGGTCATAACTTTGCTCTGACAGCAGATTTTGATGCAGTAAATACAGCCGATTATGCAGGTCTGTTTATCACAGGCGGTCGTTCTCCCGAATATCTGAGACTGACCCCCAGAGTCATCGAAATCGTACAGGAATTCTTTGCAGCAAATAAGCCCGTTGCAGCAATCTGCCACGGTCCTCAGATTCTGACCGCTGCCAATGTGCTGAAAGGCAAAAAGGCAACCGCATATCCCGCAGTTGGTCCCGATATCACTCTGGCAGGCGGCGAATATGTAGCTGTTGATGCTTCCGAGGCTGTTGTAGACGGCAATCTGGTAACTGCTCCCGCATGGCCCGGCGATTCCGCAATCACAAGAGAATTCATCAAGCTGATGGGCGCAAAATGGGAACTGTAATCACAGTATCTTTGTAATATCTTTTTCTTAAAATAAAAAAAGCAGGGAGGACTTTTCTTCGGAATTGCTCTCTCTGTTTTTTTATAAAAGCTTTCCACGCAAAAGAGGTGATCTTTCTTGACTTTGTCACAACTGGAATACATCATGGAAATCTGTCACTGCGGCTCCATGAACAAGGCATCTCAGCATCTGTTCGTTTCGCAGTCTACCATTTCCACCGCCATTCGTGAACTGGAGGAGGAAATGGGTATTACCATCTTCACGCGCAGCAATCGCGGCATTGCCCTTACCGAGGAAGGGCAGGAATTCCTTGCAAAAGTTTATCCCATCTGGGAAAAGTGTAAGGAAATCAAGCAATTTTATACTGCAAAGGAATTTGATGAAAAAAATTCTCTTTCCATCAGCACACAGCGTTATCCCTTTTGCTCCAAGGCATTTGTGGAATTTCTGCAAAAGCAGGATTTGGAGCATTTCCGCTTCGGCTTTAAGGAATGCCCCTTAGGCAAGGTCATTCAGGAGGTACAAAACGGAACCAGTGACATCGGCATTATTTTTCTTTCCGAAATGACAGAAGCCTCTCTGCGGCGGCATTTTTCCTCCAAAAATCTGGAATTTCATGAAATGAAACGCATCCGCCCTCATGTTTTTCTGAATAAAAAGCATCCGCTTGCACAAAAGGATGCGATTTCCTTAGAGGATTTGCCCGCATATCCTTATGTTGTGTTTACAAAAAAGGATGAATCCTCTCTGCAGTTCTCCGAGGAGGCAAATCTGCAGCCAAACATCACATTTCCACGCATCATTTATATCAATGACCGCGCTACCTTCTATAATGTTGCTGCACATACGGATGCCCTTTCCACAGGCAGCGGCGTTTTGCCGGATGGCTATTGCGATCGGCGCATCACCGCAATCCCCCTTTCCGATGCAACCGAGGATATGTGTATCGGGTGGCTCAAGAAAAAGGATAGACCTCTTTCTGCCAAGGCTGCGGAATTTATCGAAATTCTGGAAAAAATCATACAGCTTTATTAAACAAAAGGACGTTGCTCTTCACAAAAAAGCAACGCCCTTTTTTCTGTATCAAAAAGGAACTCCTAGAATACGCTTTGGTTGGATTTTTTAAATTTTAGAAAAGCCCAGTTCGAGGTCTGCAATAATATCCTCTGCATTTTCCAGACCGACAGACAGGCGAATCAGCCCTGCGGAGATGCCTGCCGCTTTCAGCTCCTCTTCTGTATACACGGAATGTGTCATAGATGCAGGATGCTGTACCAATGTTTCCGCATCCCCCAGAGATACTGCAATCGGAATCATAGACAGGCTGTTAACAAATTTCATGCCGCCTTCCTTGCCTCCCTTCACCTCGAAGGAAATCATTGCACCAAAGTCCTGCATCTGCTTTTTCGCAATTTCATATCCGGGATGCGTCTCCAGTCCGGGATAATAAACCCTTTCTACCTTTTCCTGCTTTACCAGATATTCCGCAACCCTCTTTGCATTCGCACAATGGCGTTCCATACGAATCTCCATTGTTTTTAAACCGCGCATAATCAAGAATGCCTCGAAGGGCCCTAAGGTTGCACCGGTCATATCCTTCAGACCAAACATCTTCACTTCATTGATAAATGCTTCTGTCCCTACCACAAATCCGGCAATGACATCCCCGTGCCCATTCAGATATTTTGTTGCGGAATGTACCACTACATCCGCCCCCAATTCCAGAGGACGCTGCAAATAAGGAGAAGCAAAGGTATTGTCGCAAACAACCTGAATTGCAGGATTATACGCATGCGCAAGCTCTGCCACAGCCTGAATATCAGAAATCTTCAGATTCGGGTTTGCAGGTGTTTCCAGATAAACACATACCGTATTTTCCTTCAGATTTGCTTTTACCTGTTCCAAATCGGAGGTATCCACAAATGTCACCTCTACGCCGTAGCGTGTCATACCGTGGTTTAACAATGCAAAGGTGCAGCCATACAGTGTCTCATCCGCCAGAATATGCTTGCCTGCGCCTGCAATGCTCCATAAGCAGGCAGAAACTGCACCCATACCGCTGCTCGCTGCCGCGCAAGCCTCGCCGCCCTCCAGAAGTGCCACCTTGTTTTCCACCGCAGAAATGGAAGGATTTCCCAATCTGGTATAGATATATCCCTTTTCTTCTCCCGCAAAGCGTCTGCCGCCCTGTTCGCAGCAGTCAAATTCAAATGTAGAGGTTTGATAAATCGGCATGGTCAGCGCACCATATTGTGTATCCTTCATCCTTCCGCCATGAATTGCCTTTGTTCCAAATCCACTGTTTTCCTTTACCATTTTCAATCACTCCTTTTTTTCATTTTAGATACATTCCTATTTCCTTCTTCTAAAGCATAGCACAGCTTCCGCATAGGGTGTTATTTCACAAAACAGATAACCGCTTATCAGAATTGCAGATACTGCCGACACTGCCTTCCCCTTCTGCTTGTACTTTCGCCGTTTTTCCTTTATAATAAAAGATACGAAAATTTGAAACTGAGAAAGGAGAACTTCTTATGTCCAATATTGCATTAGAAGAAAAAATAAGAAATCTCTCTGCGGATTATATCTATCAGCAGGCAGTCGGCTCTCTGCTGCTGCTGCTCATGAGTGCCATGGAGGATGCCGAAAAAGGCGTAACCGCCCTCCCCTATGAAATCCCTGCCGATGTGCAGGAAATCAAGGAGGAAATCAAGGCATACCTCATCCGTCTGGAGGATCTGCTCGAAAGCGATGCCGCATCCCGCATGGTTGCGCTGGAGGACTGCATGGAGCTGAAAAAGCGTCTGCTTTCCATCTATGAAACCATTTACAGCTATTTCTCCCAGTGGAACATCATCTCCACGCTTGTCAGCGACCAGATTGCCCTGCGCAAATATAAGGAGGACGGCGTATCCCAAAAGCAGGTGGAATGGTCTCTGTTCTTTGCAGACTGCCATGCCTTTATGGAAAGTGCGGAAACTCTGCTTGACCAGAAAACCTACATGGGGCAGCTTCTCAAGTGTATCCCCCTCTATATGACAAGGGATAAATATTATGACACCGTCCGCGCCTCTCTGGATGCCGCTTTTGCAGGCGAAAGCAGGGATTTTATCGATGCTTCTCTGAAAGCCTTCGAGGGCTTTTGCAGTCCGCAGGAAAACCCCCTGTATGGCAAGTATTTCCCCGAACTCGCAGAATGGATTGGACAGAAGCGTATGGTTCTGCCGCATAAGCTTTCCGATGAGGAGCTTGCAAATTTCTATGAGGAGCTCAAGGAAACCTTTGAAACACTGGAGCAGATTGAGGAATATTTCTCCTGCATCCTGCACGATATCAATTCCTTGATTCTCCTGTTCTATCTCACCTATTCCTTCACGGACATCACAGAGGGCAGTGCCGCCTATGCCGATTTGTATCATATCGTCTGCGATTTCATCAGCGATAAGCTGACTCTGACTGAAAAAGCGGCTTATCTGGATACCCTCACAGAGCAGCTGGAGGCAACCGTTGAGCCTGTCATTGATAAAGCAAATGCCATCGGTAAGGAAGAATATGAAGCCCTGCAAAAGGCAGGCTCCTTCGCCGGCTTCTCCGCGGATACCAAAAAGGTTCTCATGACAGAGGAATTCATCCGCGAATGCTTCTTCGGTGATTTGAACGATGAATTGTTCCATTTCGATATCCCTGAGGAGCTTCCTGCCGCAACCGCAGAGGAAAAGAAAGCCCTCTTTGATGCGTTTATTACAAAAACAAGAAACCACTTCGACACCCTGCCTACCCAGACCAGAAAGCTGGCAATGCAGAATCTGACAGGTGCTTTGCCCCCTGTCTATACCGTCCATGATGTGATGGATATGCTGATGGAGGCGATTGATAAAGCCACCTCCGAGGAGCAAAAGGTTCTGATTGTGGATAAGGTCGGTATGGTATTCAACGAAAACGGCTGGCAATCCATCACCGAAAACTATGATGATGACTGCGGCTGTGGGCATGATCACCATCACCACGATCATGACTGCGGCTGTGGACATGACCACCATCACCACGATCATGACTGCGGCTGTGGACATGACCATGACCATCATCATCACCACTAAGGAGGATTCGTATGTTTACCTTTAATCATTATAATTATAACGTGTTGGATTTAGAAAAAAGCATGGCATTCTATGCAACCGCACTTGGTCTGAAGGAGGTTCGCCGCAAGGAAGCCCCTGACGGCAGCTGGAAGCTGGTTTATCTGGGCGACGGCAAATCCGATTTCACATTAGAGCTGACTTGGCTGCGCGACCGCAAGGAGCCCTACAACCTTGGCGAAAATGAATTCCATCTTGCTTTTCAGGCTGCGGATTTCGATGCTGCACACGCAAAGCACAAGGAAATGGGCTGCATCTGCTTTGAAAATCCCGAAATGGGGATTTATTTCATCAACGATCCGGACAATTACTGGCTCGAAATTATCCCGAACCACTAACGTAAAATCCCCTTGGAATTTCTCCAAGGGGATTCAAATTTTATTTTTCTTATTTCTTCAGCTGTTCCAGTCTTTCCTCAACCTGTGCCAGCATTGCTTTATATTTTTCTTCCTTTGCTTTTTCTTCTTCGATCACATGCGCGGGTGCCTTTGCAACGAAGCCCTGATTTGCCAGCTTCTTCACAACGCGGTCAACCTCTTTTTCCAGTTTGGTCTTTTCCTTTTCCAGACGTTCAATTTCCTTCGCGAAATCAACCAGCTCTGCCAAAGGCATGTAGATGGTCGCATCCTGAACCACAACAGAAACCGCATCCTCGCCAATGCCCGCCTTGTCCGTCTGCACGGTTACCTCACTTGCATGTGCCAGTGTCTTAAAGAATACCTTGGAATGCTCAAAGATATACCGAACACCTTCGTTTTCGGAAACAACGTAAACATGTACCTTCTTAGAGGGCGCAACGTTCATTTCCGCACGAATGTTACGAATATTTCTTACTGCCTCTTTGATGGCATCGATTTCCGCTTCATTTTCCTTGAAGTTCCATTCCTCCTTGTAAACAGGCCACTGAGAGGTCATGATGGTTTCTTCCTCATCCTGAATATGCATAAACAGCTCCTCTGTAATGAAGGGCATGAAGGGATGCATCAGCTTCAGTGCATTGATTAGAACCTGCTTCAGTGTCCACAGTGCCGCTGCTCTTGTGCTGTCCTCCTTGTTATACAAACGAGGCTTCACCATTTCAATATACCAGTCGCAATATTCATCCCAGATGAAATCATAAACCTTCTGTGCCGCCAGACCAAGGTCATATTTACTCAGGCTTTCCTGTACTTCCTTCGCCAGCGTGTTTACCTTGGACAAAATCCATTTATCCGCAGAGGTCAGCATCAGGAACTTAGGTTCCTCGCCGTCCTCCATATTCATCATCACGAAGCGGGACGCATTCCACATCTTGTTGCAGAAGTTTCTGCAATTATCCAGTCTTTCCCAGTAGAAACGCATATCGTTACCGGGTGCGTTGCCTGTAATCAGCATCAGACGCAGGGGGTCGGCACCGTAGTTTGCGATAACCTCCAAGGGATCAATGCCGTTCCCCAAGGATTTAGAGAATTTCCGTCCTTGGTCGTCACGAATCAAGCCGTGAATCAAAACATCGTTAAACGGTCTTTCGCCAATCTGCTCCATGCCGGAGAATACCATTCTGATAACCCAGAAGAAAATGATATCATAGCCTGTTACCAAAACGCTTGTGGGATAGAAATGCTTCAGCTCCTCTGTTTCATGCGGCCAGCCCAGTGTAGAGAAGGGCCACAGCGCAGAGCTGAACCAGGTATCCAGTGTATCCTCATCCTGTGTGATATTTGCGGAGCCGCATTTTTCGCATTTCCCGGGATTTTCCTTCGCTACTGTGATATGACCGCAGTCCGCACAGTAGTATGCAGGAATTCTGTGTCCCCACCAAAGCTGACGGGAAATACACCAGTCGCGGATATTATCCAGCCAGTGCATATAAATCTTGCCGAAACGTTCGGGAACAAATTTCAGCTCCTGATCCTGATAAACCTTGATGGCAGGCTTTGCCAGCTCGTCCATCTTCACAAACCACTGCAGCTTAATCATGGGTTCGATGGATGCATGGCATCTTTCATGGCAGCCTACCGCATGGGTGATATCCTCGATTTCAACCAGATAGCCTTCTTCGTCCAGCTGTTTTACGATTTCCTTTCTGGCCTCCAATCTGTCCATGCCTGCAAATCTGCCTGCCTTTTCATTCATTGTGCCGTCATCATTCATCACGCAAATACGGGGCAGGTCATGTCTCAGCCCAACCTCGAAGTCATTCGGGTCATGCGCAGGTGTAATTTTTACAACACCGGTACCAAATTCTCTGTCAACATATTCATCCGCAACGATGGGTACTTCCTTATTCAGAACGGGAACGATACAGGTCTTGCCGATCAGGTGCTGATATCTTTCATCTGCGGGGTGTACCGCAACCGCAGTATCGCCCAGCATGGTTTCGGGTCTGGTGGTTGCCAGTCTCAGCTTTTCATCAGAACCAACAATGGGGTAATTGATATGATAAAAATGCCCTGCCATATCAACGTGCTCTACCTCTGCGTCGGAAATTGTAGTCTGACACTCAGGACACCAGTTGATAATCTTTTCCCCGCGGTAAATATAGCCCTTTTCATACAGACGGCAGAAGGTTTCCAGAACCGCTTCGGAGCAGCCCTCGTCCATCGTAAAGCGTACACGGTCCCAGTCGCAGGAGCAGCCCAGCTTTCTCAGCTGGTTCAGAATAATACCGCCGTATTCCTCCTTCCACGCCCACGCGCGTTCCAAAAAGCCCTCACGACCAACATCCTCCTTTGTCAGCCCTTCGGATGCCATCTTCTGCACAACCTTCAGCTCCGTGGAAATGCTTGCATGGTCAATGCCGGGTACCCAAAGTGCGTTGTAGCCTGCCATTCTTTTCCAGCGAATCAGGATATCCTGCATGGTGTTGTCCAGTGCATGTCCCATGTGCAGCTGCCCTGTGATATTCGGGGGCGGCATCACGATGCAAAAAGGTTCTTTTGTTTTATCTACTTCTGTATGGAAATATTTCTTTTCCATCCATTTGTTGTAAAGTCTTTCCTCTACAACAGAGGGGTCAAAATTCTTTGCCAGCTCTTTCATAGTATTTCCTCCTATTTTTTTCATTTCACCGTGAATCAAAAAAAGCCTCCGTCCAACCAAAGGACGAAAGCTCGCGGTACCACCTTATTTCCCGTTTCTAAAAACGGACACTTTATCGTCTGTAACGGGACCTCCCGGCTTCGCCTACCCAGAAATTTCTTCTGAAATCCCCTTCAGCAAAGCAACTCCAAAGCTACCTTCCACATTCTTTCTACAAAGGATTTTTCAGCCAATGAATCCTTCTCTCTGTATAGTTCGGATGTGTACTCCTCTTTTTCTCTGTCTTTCACAGTGTTGTTTTTCTTTCTATACCTCAAGATTTTATTCAATTCTACCAGTTTTGTCAACCCTAAATTAGTAAATAAGTAAGAAAAAAAGACTTTTCTACTATTTTTCAAAAAGTCTTTCCTGTTTTCAACTTTAATTTTCCCTGTCCTTGGGATAACGTGAAATATTCAGCAGCATCCCAACCATCGCCATCAAAAATAACAGCGAGGTGCCGCCGTAGCTGATAAACGGCAGCGGCTGCCCCGTATTAGGAATCGTATTCGTTACAACGCCGATATTGATAATCGACTGGAAGGCGATAACCGCCGTAATCCCCGTTGCAACCAGCATCCCATAGCTGTCCTTTGCATTCATCGCAATGCGAATCCCTCGCCAGATCAGCACCGCAAACAGCAGAATCACCAACGCCGCCCCGACAATTCCCAGCTCCTCACAAATAATCGCAAAAATAATATCGTTATATGCTTCCGGAATAAAGGTTTTCTGTCGGCTCTGCCCCAGTCCAAGTCCGAATAAGCCGCCGGATGCCAGTGCATACAGCGACTGAATCGTCTGGAAGCCATCGCCCGTCGGGTCTGCCCAGGGGTCAAGCCATGTCTTGATACGGGTCAGTCTGTAGCGAAACTTTGGAATCGCTACAGCAAGGCCGCAAAGAGGAATTGCCCCTGCGATTGCCGCCCCGAAATACCAAACACGAGGGCTTGCCACAAAAAGAATCGTTGCACCCATCAGCCCAACCAAGAGCGCCGAGGAAAAGTTCGATATTGCAATCAGCGCCACAGGCAGCAGCAGCACGCAGCACGCCTTGAGGAATCCCTTCAGATTTGCCAGCTCCTTCCGATGCTCAATCACATAAGAGGAAAGAAACAGAATCACGGCAATTTTCGTAAATTCCGAAGGCTGAAAGGAAAGCGAACCAATCCCCAGCCAACGCTTCTGCCCGCCTGCCTCTGTCCCGACAAAGGGCAGTGCAAGCAGGAACAGGTTGGAAAGCCAGTATGCCAGCTTTGCAAATCGTCTCCAGAGGGTATACGGAATATGCATCATGCCAACCATTGCCGCAATCCCCAGAACCGCCCAAAGACTCTGCCGTTTCAGGAAATAGAACATATCATTATGGAATCGCTCCGTTGTCATTGTGTAATAATAGCTGGAGCTGAAAATCATAACAACGCCAAAAAGCACCAGAATCAGCACAATAAACAGAACCGTGAAGTCATATCCCAACGGCTTTCTATACTTCCGCTTTGCGGTTTTCTTTTTTGGTTTGACATGACTCATTTTCACACCTCATTCCAGCGTTTTTTATTTCAGATATCCCCGAACCTGCTCCTTGAACATATCTCCGCGCTGTTCATAGTTATCAAACATCCCCCAGCTTGCGCAGGCAGGAGAAAGCAGTACGCAGTCGCCGTCCTCCGCCTTTTCTCTGCACAGATCGACCGCTTCTTCAAAGGTTTCGCAATCGGAAATGGCAGTAAAGCCGAATTTCTCCGCAGATGCGCGTACCTTCGGTGCCGTTACGCCAATCAGCACCAGATGCTTCACTCTGCCGGGAAACAGCTTTGTCCATTCATCAAAGGAGCTGCCCTTGTCATAGCCGCCGCCAATCAGCACAATCGGCTTTTTCATCGCCAGTACCGCGCGGATGGATGCGTCCACATTCGTCCCCTTGGAGTCATTATAATAATCCACACCGTCCACCGTCGCAACATATTCAATGCGATGTGCTACGCCTGCAAATCCCTTCAGCACCGCGCGAATGGTATCCAATGCAATCCCCGCACAAATGCCCATTGCTGCCGCCGCCATCACGTTTTCATAGTTATGCACGCCCAGAATCTGTAATTCATCCACATGAATCAGGGTTTCGTTGATAGCGCCCCAGCGCACCTCGATGGCATCCCCGTCCAGATAAATGCCTTCTGCAAGCCTTTCGGAGGAATCGAAGAAAAATACCTTCGCCGCGGTTTTGTCCGCCATTTTTCTGCAAGCCTCGTCCCCATGGTTCAGAATACAGAAATCCGCAGCGGTCTGCTTTGCAAAAACTCTTTCCTTCATGGCAATGTAAACGTCCATGGTTTTATGTCTGTTCAAATGGTCGGGTGTAATATTCAGCACTGCGCTGATATGCGGATGAAATTCCTTCGCCTTTTCCATCTGGAAGCTGCTGATTTCCGCAACCACCCAATCCTTTTCGGTCAGCCGCTCTACCTCCTCGCTGTAGGGAATCCCGATATTGCCGACAACCGCCGTGCCGCTGTAAGCCGTTTTCATGATTTCGCCTGTCAGCGTGGTTGTAGTTGTTTTGCCGTTTGTGCCTGTGATAGCCGTAATCGGGCAGGGTGTCAGGCGGTACGCCAGCTCCACCTCGCTGATGACCTCGATTCCTGCCTCCTCCGCCGCCGCAATAAAGGGCAGGTCGCAGGGGATACCGGGGCTCAATACAATCAAATCCTGCGCGCAGGCAATCTCATCGGGGTTTGCGCCCGTGTAAAGCACGATGCCCTCCCCCTCCAATGCCAGCACATCGGCAGAAATTTCCTCTCTTTTTTTCATATCCTGCAATGTAACCCTCGCACCCAGTCTGTTCAACAGCTTTGCCGCCGCAATGCCGCTTCTTGCCATGCCGCAGACTAAGGCCTTTTTACCATTGTATTCCACGTTTGATTCCTTCTTTCCAAAATTCCTTACAGGAACATATATTTACAGCCCAGAAAACCAATGAGACACAGCAGTGCCGTTGCCACATAAAAAAGCGTCACAACCTTGGTTTCCTTCCAGCCGCATTTTTCCAGATGATGATGGAAGGGTGCCATTTTAAATAAGCGTCTGCCTTCCCCGTATTTTCTCTTTGTAAGCTTAAACCAGCCAACCTGCAGCATAACAGAAATGGATTCCCAGAGGTAAATAAACCCGACAATCACGATAAAAATGGGCATTTTCAGAATAAACGCCGCCGATGCCACAAAGCCGCCCAGTGCCAGAGACCCCGTATCCCCCATGAACACCTTTGCAGGATAGGAGTTAAAGATTAAGAACGCCATCAGACCGCCCACAATCGCACCGCAAACAGGCGCAATCGTGCTGCCTGCCGCCCATGCCACAATCATGAAGAATGCCGCCACCAGAAGGGTTACGCCGCCTGCCAGCCCATCCAGACCGTCTGTCAGGTTGACCCCGTTCACTGTTCCCAGCACCGCCACAAACAGGAAGGGAATAAAAATCAGCTGCAAATCAATCATTTTCCCGTCTGTAAAGGGAATATAAATCGCCGTACCGATGCCGCTTTTCATGATATACGAGCAGAACAGCCCCGTCACAATCAGCTGTAACAATAGCTTCTGATACGCACGCAGCCCCAGAGAACGCTTTTTTACCACCTTGATATAGTCATCCAGAAAGCCAATCAGCCCATAGCACAGGGTCATCAGCATGATAGCCGCGCCGTCCCTGTTTCCCTTCAGAAAGAAAAGGCTTGTAATCACGAATGCCGCCAGAAAGGCAACGCCGCCCATCGTAGGCGTGCCCTGCTTTGCCAGATGTGTCTGCGGCCCGTCGTCACGCACATTCTGCCCGAATTTCAGCTTTCGCAGCATAGGAATCACGATGGGACACAAAATCACCCCAATCACGAAAGATATGATGATGGCATAGACTGCCTGTTCCAAAGAACCCACTTTAGTTCACTCCTTGCAATTTTGCTACTGTTTTTTCAAATTCTCTGCTGCGGGATGCCTTAAGCAGAATCGTATCGCCTGCTTTCAGCGTAGGCAGTCCCTTCTCCCAGAACTCCTCCTGTGTTTCCAGATAATAAACCTCTTTCATGCCTGCCTTTTTCGCCGCATCTGCCATGTAATCACAGCAAAGCCCGATGCAGTAAAGCACATCAATGCCTTTTTCCGCCGCATGGATACCGACCTCACGGTGTCCTTCTTCCGCATAATCGCCCAGCTCGCCCATAAAGCCCAGAACGGCAATCCTTCTGCCCTTCGCGTTCGCCAGAATATCCAGAGAGGCCTTGCAGGAAACCGGGTTGGAATTATAAACGTCATTCAGAATCGTAATGCCGTCCTTCGTTGTTTCAATGCTCATTCTGTTTTTAGTCGCCCGGAAGCCTTCAATCCCTGCCTTCACCTGCTCCGGTGTCAGCCCCAGCTCCACGCCGACCGCCGCCGCGGAAAGCGCATTGAGCACCATGTGTACCCCCGGAATGGGAATATTCACGCGCACATTGCCAATCGGTGTATGAATCGTGCAGGCTGTCTTTTCCAGTCCAACCTGTGCAATTTCATCCGCATAGAAGTCCTTTTTATGTTCTACGCCAAACCAACGCACCCTCTGCGGCAGCTTGCCCTCCAACGTCTGCAACATATCGTTGTCTGCATTGAGAATCGCAACGCCGTCCTTTTCCAGATGTGCAAGCATTTCGCATTTCGCCTTCAGAATCCCCTCTCTGCTGCCCAGAAATTCAATATGCGCCACGCCGACATTGGAAATCACACCGATGTTCGGGCGCACTGCCTTCGCAATTCTGTCCAGCTCCCCGAAGTGGTTCATGCCCATTTCGATGATTGCCGCCTGATGGTGCTCCTCAATGCGGAAAATCGTCAGCGGCACGCCAACCTCATTGTTGTAATTGCCCTGTGTCCATACGGTATCATATTTCTGCGAAACCACGGATGCAATCATATCCTTTGTTGTCGTCTTGCCGACACTCCCCGTCACCGCAACAACCGGAATATCAAACAGATTTCTATAATAAGCCGCCAAATCAAGCAGCGCCTTCCCCGTATCGGGAACCAGAAGCACAATCGCCCCATTCGTGGGTGCCACCACCTTCTGAGAAAGGCAGGCAGTCACGCCGTTTGCAAAGCACTGGGGCAGAAAATCATGCCCGTCACGCACCTCGCCCACTCTTGCAACAAAAAGAACTCCCTCCTTTGTTTCTCTGGAATCCTGTGTCACATACCAGATTTCCTTATTCAGTGCTTCCTCCATATCTCCCAAAGCAATCATCTGTGCGCCTGTTGCTTTGATAACTTCTCTGATCGTAATCTTTTTCATAAGCAATCCTCTCCAAATGCCTTGCGTACTTCCTCAATGTCGTCAAAATGAATGGTTTTGTCGGGGAAAATCTGATAGGTTTCATGTCCCTTCCCCGCAATCAGAATCACGTCGCCTGCTTCCGCCATGGCAACCGCCTTCTGAATGGCCTCCCGTCTGTCCACGATTTTTTCATAGGGGCAATCCGTTTTCTTCACCCCAACCTCAACATCCTCCAGAATCTTTGCAGGGTCCTCTGTTCTGGGGTTATCCGAGGTAATGATGCAGTAGCCTGCCAGTCTGCCGCCGATTTCGCCCATGATGGGACGCTTTGTTCTGTCTCTGTCGCCGCCGCAGCCAAATACCGCAATCAGCTTGCCCTTTACAAATTCATTCGCTGTATTCAGCACATTTTCCAAGCCATCGGGCGTATGTGCATAATCCACAACTGCCTGACAGCCCCTTTTGCTGCGTACCGTCTGGAATCTGCCGGAAACGCCAGGGTTTGCCGTCAGCCCTGCCACGATTTCCTCTACAGGCACACCAAGCAGAATACACGCCCCTGCCGCACCCAATGCGTTGTATACGCTGAACCGTCCGGGCGTATGCAGGTGTACAGGATACCGTTTGCCCTGCCAGAGCATATCAAATGCCGTACCGTCTGCGGAAACGTCAATGCCTTCCGCCGTCAAATCAGCCTTGCTGTCCACACCGATTGTCAGCACCTCGCCCTTGCTTTGCTCCTTCATATATGCACCTGCGGCATCGTCCATATTGATGACGCTTTTTGCCGCGCGTGCGAAAAGCATCCCCTTTGCCGCCTTATAGTTTTCCATTGTTTTATGATAATCCAGATGATCCTGTGTCAGGTTCGTGAAAATTGCCACATCAAAGGCAATTCCGTCTACCCTGTGCAAATCCAAGGAATGAGAGGAAACCTCCATCACAACGTCCGTCACATCCTCATTCTTCATCCGGCGAAAGAGTGCCTGCAGCTCCTTCGATTCGGGCGTTGTCCGCTCCGCCTTCAGCACCTCGTCGCCGATGCGGTTTTCAATCGTGCCGATAATGCCCACCTTTTTGCCGATTCTGTCCAGAATGGATTTCATCAGATAGGTGGTCGAGGTTTTGCCGTTTGTGCCTGTCACGCCGATGACATTCATCTCTGCGGAGGGGTGTCCGTAGAAATGGTCGGAAAGCAGTGCCAGCGCAATGCGGTTGTTTTCCGTCACAAGCACCGTTACGCCTTCGGGTACGTTTTCCACCCTATGCTCACACAGAAGGGCAACCGCCCCCTTTTCCAATGCCATGGGAATATATTTGTGTCCGTCCGTCTGAAATCCTGTAATGCAGACAAACAGACCGTCTTTTTCTACCTTGCGGGAATCGTACTGGAAATCGGAAATTTCCACATCCGCCGTTCCCTGCTGTACCTCATAAGAAATACCCTCTAAAAGCTGTTTCAGATTCACTCTTACAGCCTCCTTTCTTTTTCGGCTTCGATAAATAAATCTCAATAATAAGCCATTTTTTAGTATACCACACTTATCTCCTACAACCAAATATTTTTGCCATTTTTCTTGAAAAATGCAAGGAAAGCCCATTTCTCTTTTTCGCTATTCCATGCGGAGCAAAACCTTCGTTCCCTTGTTTACGCACTCTCCTGCCGGTGGGGTCTGTCCCGCAACAGTTTCACCCTCTGTCTCAAACTCTGCGGAAAGCCCTGCCTGAAAAAGTGCATTCTTCCCTTCGTTTAAGGTCATGCCCAGAAGGTCGGGTACAATCGTTTTCAATTCTGCTGCTTCTTCCGCCTCTTTTTCATCATATTTCGCTTCAATCCCCAGATATGGCAGAATATTCCGCAGCAGCTCCTGCATCACAGGTCCTGCCACCGTGCCGCCGTAATAAACGCCCTGCGGCTCATCAATCAGCACCAGTGCCATCACCTGCGGATTTTCCGCCGGCGCAAAGGATAGAAAGGATGCAATATATTTTCCGCTTCTGCGCGGCAGCTTTTCCGAGGTTGCCGTCTTGCCGCCGATGCGGTATCCGGGGATATATGCCTTGCTGCCCGTTCCTTCGGAAACCACGCTTTCCAGAATCGTTTTCATCGTTTCCGAGGTCTCCTTGGAAATCACCTGCGCGCCTGTCTCATAGGTAAATTCCTCCGTCAGCCTGCCGTTTTCGTCCGCAAGCCCTCTTGCAAAATGCGGCGTAATCAAATATCCGCCGTTCACGATTGCCGAGGCGGCACGCAAAAGCTGTAGGGGCGTAATCTGGAAGGACTGCCCGAAGCTCATCGTTGCCAGCTCCACAGGCCCGACATTCTCCGCCTTATGTATAATGCCCGTTGCCTCGCCTGCAAGGTCAATGCCCGTTTTTTCCATAAAGCCGAATTTCTTCATATATTCCAAGAAGGTCTCCGCCCCTAAGCGCTCCCCAACCTCCATAAAAACAGGGTTGCAGGAATTCTGTACCCCCTGCACAAAGCTTTCCGCCCCATGTGTGCGCGGATAGCGCCAGCATTTAATCTGTCTGTCCCCTGCCACATAAAATCCGCGGCAGAAAAAGCTGCTTTCAGGGGTCACAACCCCCTCCTCCAGACCTGCCGAGGAGGTCACGATTTTAAACGTACTCCCCGGCTCATATGTATCATTGATTGCGGTATTGCGCCACATTTTGTTCAAATACTCATTTTTCTCCTGCTCGGAAAAGCTGTCCCATTTCGCCGCCAGCGCTTCATCCTGTATGGTAAACGGCTCATTCAAATCAAACGAAGGGTAATTCGCCATCGCGTAAATCTCCCCGTTCTGCGGATTCAGAATGATGAGAACACCGCGCTTTGCCCCCTTCGTTTCCACCGCCTTTGCAATGGTCTGCTCCGCATATTGCTGCATCACCACATCCATCGTTGTCACCAGATTTTTCCCATCCACAGGCGGAATCCGCTCCTGCTCGCTGTCCACCTCATTCCCTCTGGAATCCGTCAGCGTAAGAATCTTCCCTCGCTCCCCCTCCAGAAGGCTGTCATATTTTGCCTCCAAGCCGATAATCCCCTGATTATCCTTCCCGACAAAGCCAATCACCTGCGCCGCCATGCTCGTATAGGGATAGATGCGCCGCACATCCTCGTCCACCTCTACCCCCGCATAGTTCGCCCTGCGGATGGCTGCCGCCGTTTCGGTGTCCACCTTTGTTTTGATGCGCACCAAGGCAACCCTCTGCTCAATTTTTTCCAGAACCGTAGTATATTCCAAATCCAGCATTTCTGCCAAAAACTGCGCCGTTTTCTCCTTTTCCTTCACCTGCACGGGAATCACACTCACAGCGTTTACCGTTTCCGTCAGGGCAATCCCTTCCCCGTTTCGGTCAAGAATCGCGCCGCGCTTCGGCGTAATCAACCTGTCTCTGGTCTGCTGCTCATACGCCAGCTCCTGCAATTCCTCCGCCCGAAAAAGCTCAATAAAAGCCAGCCGCCCCGTCAGCAGCAGATACCCGCACATGGAACAGAATAGAAAAAGCAAAAGCCGTTTTTTTGCCTTTATCGTCGGTTTCTCCATACAAAACACCCCTGTCTTTTCCCTTTACTGATTATTGTATAGAAAAGACAGGGTGTCTATGCTTTTCTCTATTGCGTTGTTTTCTTCGGCTCCTCCGCCGTTTCCTCTGCGGCCTCCTTCTTCGCCAGCGTGATTTTCACCTCGCTGTCCGCCTCTACGGAAACGCCGTATTTCGGGTCCTGCGCCGTTACGGTGCTGTTCGTGGTTTCGCCCTCAAAGGTTACCTCGAATCCTGCATCCGAAAGCGTTTTCACTGCCTCTGTGTAGCTTTTCCCGACTACATTCGGCACCTTCGTTGTGCCTGCATCTCCTTCCGCCTTCGCAACATACAGAATCACCTCACTGCCGGCTTCCACCTTCGCACCTGCCTTCGGCACCTGATTCGTAATCGTGTTGCCCGTCCCGACAACCTTATACGTCAGCCCCTTGCCCTCCAAATCGAGCGCAACATTATAGATGCTGCTGTCTGTGTAATCGGGCATGGTTACGGTCGTCTTGCCGCCGTTGAGTGCTGCGGTTTCTTCCGTTTCCTCTGTCGGCTCCAGATTCTTATATTTAATAATGTTTTCCATAATCTGCTTTGTCATGGTTGCGGTGGTCTGCACGCCATCCTCATATCCCTGCGGCTTATGGATAACGCTGAATACCAGATACTGCGGATTTTCCGCCGGGAAATATGCCATGTGGGTCAGTGTCCAGTTCTTCTTGTCACGCTTGCCCTGCTCCGCCGTCCCTGTTTTACAGCCGATGGAATATCCGGGAATCGCAATTTTCTTACCCGTACCATGGTCAACCGTTGCCTTCAGCGCAGTACGGATATAGTCAGATGTTTTCCGAGAAATCACCTTACGCACAACCTCCGCTGTCTGCTCCTTCACCACAGAGCCGTCATCATCCACAATCTGCGAAACCACATAGGGCTTCACCAGATTGCCGCCGTTAATCAGCGCAGAAAAGGCAGTTGCCATCTGGATAGAGGTGCAGTTGAAGGTCTGCCCGAAGGAGCTTGTTGCCAGCTCAACGGGACGCAGCTGCGATTCCGCATGCAGAATTCCCTCTGCTTCGCCCGGCAGGTCAATGCCTGTTTTCTGCCCGAAGCCGAATTCCTTCTGATATTTATAAAATTTTTCCGCCCCCAGCTTCTGTGCAATCTGAATTACACCGGGGTTACAGGACTGCGCCATGATTTCCTCAACAGAAAGCGTGCCGTGTCCGCTGTGCAGATGGCAGTTGATATCTCTGTCCCCCACCGTAATTTTACCGCTACAGTTGAAGGTGGAATTCTTCGTGATTACGCCCTCCTCCAATGCCGCCGCCACTACCAGCGGCTTATAAATCGAACCGGGTTCGTAGGTATCGCTGACGCAGAAATTTCTCCATGTTGTATTCAGGTAGTCGCTTTTTTCCTGATCCGTCATGGCATCCCATGCTTCCTTGAAGGTTTCATCCGTCGCAAGCTTCGTCGGCTCATCGGGGTCATTCAGGTCAAAGGTGTCCGCAGAAGCCATCGCGTAGATTTCCCCCGTATTCGGGTTCATCACGATTGCCGCCACGTTCTCCGAGGGCCATGCTTCCATGGTTTCCTTCACCGCCTGCTCGGCGTACTGCTGAATGTTGTAATCCAGTGTTGTCACGATGGTGTCGCCGTCCTGCGCCTCATAATCCTGATAGGTTACCTTGTCCGCCCCCTGATACAGGATAAAGGAACGTCCGGGCGTACCCGTCATTTCATCATTATAATAGCCCTCAAGCCCCCATGTGTTGTTGAAGCCAATCAAATGGCAGGCTAAGGTTTTCAGCGGATAAGAGCGCTTACTGCTCTGCTCGAAATAAACCCCCAGCAGCTTTTTCTTTTCCAGCTCCTCCTTCACGCTTCTCTCCACGCCCTTCACCAGATATTTCCAGTGTGTCGGCGTATTGATTTTGCCCGTTTCCTGATTTTCTGTAATATGATATTCCAGATCCTCGTATTTCAAATCGGGGAAATATTCGCAAAGGGTATCAAAGGTCTTCTTCGTTTTCTTGGCATCGTCCTCCTCCGCCAGCTGCAAGGGGTCTAATACCACGTTATACACCGCTGTCGAAACGGCAAGCACCTGTTCATTTCTGTCCAGAATACTGCCGCGGTTTGCCGCATTGACTAAGTCATAGCGGTTAATCTGCTGATTTTTCGCCGCCGCTTCAAATTCCGCGCCATGCACAACCTTCCAATACAGCACTCTGCCGAATAATACCGTCAATATCACCATAAACACAAAAAGAATAAAAGCAAACCTTTGATTCGCTTTTATTCCTCCGGATTTTCTTCTCATCTATCATCAATCCTTTTTAAAGAAGTCTAAAATCTTGTCCACCAAAGAGGCTTCCGCTGTCGTTTCCTCTGTGTCATGCTGCACCGTATAGCTCTGCTTGGGTACGTTGATATAAACCACCTGATAGGGCTGCGGTTCGCTCATGCCAAGCCGTTCTGTTGCCTCCTGCTTGATGTAGTCCATATCCAGCTGCTCTGTCAGCTCTGCCTCCAGAATCGCGTTTGCGGATTTCAGATCTTCCAGTTTGCTTTTTTCCCTTCTGAGAGAAACCTCCGCCTGATCCACCATAACGTGCATCCCCATAAATGCAATACAGCCGATAAACAGCACAATCGCAACGCCTACCATTTTCGCAAAGGAAACCTTATTTTCTCTTTCCGCCTCCTTGGCAATGCGCGCCGCTTCTCTGCGCCGTTCCTCTTCCTCCTCCCGCACACGGTAGGGGGTATAATCGGGCTGCAATTCATACGCCACATTGCCGTAGGTATAATAAGAGCCGCTCTGGTTGCGTTTTCTGTTCTTCTCGTCTCTTGCTGCCATCCTTTCCCCTCCTTTCTCGTGTCCTTTCAATATTTATCAATCCTGCGAAACCCCCTCCAGCACACGCAGCTTTGCACTTCTGGAACGAGGATTTTCCTCTAATTCTTCCTTGCTCGGTAAAATGGGCTTTCTGGTAATCACCCTGCCCAAAGGCTTTTTGCCGCAGACGCATACAGGAAACTGCGGCGGACAGATACAGGGATTTTCCTGCTTGCGGAAAGCCTCCTTCACAATTCTGTCCTCTAAGGAATGGAAGGTGATGATGCAGAGCCTGCCGCCGACCGCAAGCCTTGCGGCAACGTCATCAATCGCCCTTTGCAGTACCTCCAGCTCACCGTTTACCTCAATGCGAATTGCCTGAAAGGTGCGCTTTGCCGGATGGGGGCCATCCTTTCTTGCGCCCTTCGGCACCGCCTTTTTGATAATATCTACCAGCTCGCCCGTTGTTTCAATGGGCTTTGCTTCTCTTTCCTTTACGATAAACTGCGCGATTCTTCTCGCCCATCGCTCCTCGCCATAGGTGAAAATCACTCTGTCCAGCTCGTCCTCGTCATAGCCGTTCACCACATCATACGCACTGAAGGGCCTGTCCGGATTCATCCGCATATCCAACGGGGCATCCTGCTGATAGGAAAAGCCGCGCTCCGCTTCATCCAGCTGATGCGAGGAAACCCCGATATCCAGCAGCATCCCGTCGATTTTTTCTATCTCCAAGCTGTCCAAAATGCTTTTAATATTCCCGAAATTATCTCTGACAAAGGTAATCCTGTCCTTATATTCCGCCAGACGCTTTCCCGCCGCCTCGTGCGCGTTGGGGTCCTGGTCAATGCAAATCAAACGCCCGGTTGTCAGCCGTTTTGCAATCTCTAAGGAATGACCGCCGCCGCCCATGGTGCCGTCTACATAAATGCCGTCAGACCTGATATTCAAATTGTCGATGCACTCGTTCAGGAGTACGGAAATATGATGAAATTTCATGCCTGCCGCCTTTCCTTTTGTTTATGCAATGTCTGTTTTTTAAATCATTCATAAATTTGCTTCGAGAATTCCAAATGCCGCCCTGTTACGATGCCTATTCATAAATTCGCTTCGCAAATTTATTCATAACGAATCATTCTCTTCGAGAATTCCAAATGCCGCCCTGCGGCATTTGCTTTTGCAATCAAAGATTGCAAAAGGATTCGTTAGATGCCCAGATTCTCCATCTCAAAAGCAAGCTCATTGCTGATATAATCCTCTTCGTCGCTGTATTCGTTCCAATTATCCTTATTCCAAATTTCAATGCGGTTATTCACACCGATGGAAACAATATCCTTTTTCAAGCCTGCGTATTCTCTCAGATGCGTCGGCACCATAATTCTTCCCTGATTATCCAGTTCACATTCCACCGCGCCTGCAAAGAAAAAACGCACAAATTTACGCGCACCGGGGTTTGTCAGCGGAAGCTGCTTCAGCTTTTCCTCGAAAATCTTCCATTCCTCCTGCGGATAAGCAAACAGGCAGTTATCCAGACCCTTTGTCACAACGAAACGCTCGCCAAGCCCCTCTCTGAACTTTGCCGGAACGATTAAACGCCCCTTTGCATCAATCGAGTGCTGATATTGCCCTAAGAACATTTCGCTGTCACCACCTTCCGCCACTTTCACACCTTCGCGGTAGTTTTCCACCACAAAAAACCACTTTGCGCCACTTTTAACCACATTGTAATATAGCCGCCACAAAAAAACAACCCCTTCCGCCCCATTTCTATTGATTTTTTCATTAAAAAAGTGCTTCCCTTCAAGCGTTTTCCCCAAGAAAAAAAAGAGTTCCCCTCCACCTCCCACCAAAATACATTTTTTCCCATTCTCTCCTCCCTCCCCTGCATCCACAAAAGAAAGAAAAGCACAAAAAAAGAACCCGAAAAATGGGTTTTCGAGTTCTCCTGTTTTTTGTCTATTTATTTTTATAATATTCCATCATGGCTTTGAAGCCGGGCAATGCCCCTTCGATGGTCTCCGGCGCAACGCAGTACGCAATCCGCACATAGCCGGGACAGCCGAACCCACTGCCGGGTGTCAGCAAAATCCGATGCTCCTTGATTTTCTCCACAAATTCCAAATCGTTTTCCGTCGGCGTTTTCACAAACAGATAGAATGCCCCCTCCGGCTTCGGCATTTCATAGCCGTATGCCGTCAGCGCATCATACAGGCGTTTTCTGTTTTTATCATAAAAGCTGATATCCACCGTTTCATCGCAGCATCGGGCACAAACCAGCTGCTGTAAGCCGGAGGCATTGATAAAGCCCGTAATGCGTGTTGCAACTGCAACAGCCGCAACAATATTCTCAAAATCCTCCACCTCGCTGCGCAGTGCCAGATAGCCGATACGGTCGCCCGGCAGGGAAAGGGATTTCGAGAAGGAATACGCCACAATCGTGTTTTTATAATCATTCGGAATCCAAGGCACGCTTGCCCCGTCAAACACCAATTCCCGATACGGCTCATCCGAAATCAGATAAATCGCATGTCCGTATTCCTGCTCCTTCTTCGCCAGAACCGCAGCAATCGCCCGAATCGTTTCCTCATTATATACCACCCCCGTCGGGTTGTTGGGGTTATCAATCAGAACGGCTCTCGTCTTTTCCGTCACGCATTTTTCCAACGCCGCAGGGTCGGGCTGAAAGGTTGGAATATTCGGCGGCACTGTCGTCAGCGTACAGCCTACGTTGTCCGCATATCTGTCATATTCCCCGAAATAGGGCGCAAAGGTCAGAATCTCCTGTCCGGGGTCCATCAGCACCTTCAGCAGGCAGTTCAAGCCCCCTGCCGCACCGGTACACATCATGATGTTGTTCGCGTCAAAATGCTCCCCAAAGCGGCGGTTCAGACTTGCGGCAATCCTCTCCCTTGCCTCCGGAAAGCCGTTATTCGGCATATAATGATGCAGATACCAAGGGTCTGTTTCCTGCAAAACGCGGATACTCGTTTCCCGAATACTGTCGGGCGCAGGCAGGTTGGGATTGCCCATCCCGAAGTCATACACATTTTCCGCGCCGTATTTTTCCTTTAATCTTGCACTTTCTGTATACATGCTGCTCATGGCAGCGCTTCTCTCCAACAGCTTAGACATCTTTTCGGAAATCATTGGCTGTCACCTTCTTTCCTTTTTTTCTTTTGTATTTTTTCCGCTTACGCCTTGTTTTCCACAAGGAAAGCAATGGCATCCACATAGCCCTTGAGTCCTCTGCCCATGATGGTTTTCACGCAAGCCTTCCCCGCATAGGAAATCTGGCGGAAATCCTCTCTTTCCTTCACATCGGAAATATGCACCTCCACGGCAGGCAGGCTGACAGCCTTCAATGCGTCCAGAATCGCAACGCTCGTATGCGTATACGCCGCAGGGTTAATCACAATGCCCTCTGTGCCGTCAAAATATGCCTGCTGGATACGGTCTACCAAATCCCCCTCATGGTTGGATTGGTAAATTTCCCCCTCCACGCCCTTTTCGGCAAAGGTTTTCTCCAGAAGCGCCTTCAAATCCTCGTAGGTCTCGGCACCGTAAATATTTTTTTCCCGAATCCCAAGCATATTGATATTCGGGCCGTTGATCACTAAAATCTTCATACGCTTACACCTCGGAATAGCAGCCTAAGAAGGACAGGCTTTCTGCCGCCTGCTCAATATCCTTCAGCACCGTCATGGTTTCGGGAGAGAAAACAGAGCCGTCCAAATCGAAATAGAAACGGAACTCGAAATCCTTCCCCGGAATCGGGCGGCTTTCCAGCTTGCACAGGTTGATGCCGCGGCAGGCAAACTTCCCAATCATTTCATGCAGAGAACCGGGTCTGTGATCCAGAGAAAGCATCAGGCTGATGCGGTTGGAGCCTGCATAAATTTCCATGTTCTTTGCAATGCAGATAAATCTGGTATAGTTGTTTTCGTTATTCTGCACGCCATCCTGCAAAACATGCAGTCCATACAGCTTCGCGCAGTCCGTGGAGGAAAGCGCCGCAAGGTCTGTTCTACCGCTTTCCGCAACATATTTCGCTGCGGTTGCCGTGTTTTCAAAAATCGTCACCTTGATGTTGGGGTTCGCCTTCAGGAAATTGCTGCACTGCTGCAGTGCCTGTGTATGAGAAACAACCTCCTTCACATCCTCCAGCTTCACGCCGGGCTTTGCCAGCAGCGCATGGCTGATGTGCAGCTTAATGCTCTTTACGATATAGAATTTATGGCGCACCATCAGGTCATATACCTCGGTTACAGAGCCTGCGGAGCTGTTTTCGATGGGCAGCACGCCATATCTGCACAGACCGGATTCCACCGCATTGAATACACTCTCGAAGTTGCTGAAATACATCTTACTGGGCAGTGCAAATAATCTGTCGCATGCTCTTGCCGCATAGGAGCCCTCCACGCCCTGACAGGCAACAACAGCCTTTCTGGGAAATTCCATGTGAGGGTCTGCAATGTTTTTCAGAATTTCTTCGGAAAGTGCTGTTTCCTTTGTCAGAAGCCCTGCCTGATAGCTCTTGCTGATATCGAAAATTGTCTGATACAGCTTATTGATATAAATTTCAAATTCCTCGCCGCCACGCTCCATTACCTTTTCCAGAACCGCCTGCTCTCTGCGTAAATCCAGAACAGGCAGATTCTTTTCCGCCTTTGCGCTGGCAACATCCGCAGAAGCCTTCATGCGCTCCACGAATAAATCCACAATCTGGTCATCAATCGCATTGATGCGTTCTCTCACTGCATTCAAATCCATTGTATTTTCCCACCTTTCCTACTGCTCCATCCTGCAAATCAGATCCAGAAGCGCAACCGCCGCTGCCGCCTCCACGCAAGGCACCGCACGCGGCACAATACAGGGATCATGTCTGCCTACAATGGCAAGTGTATCGTTTTCTCCTTTGCTGATGCTGATGGTATCCTGCGTCTGCCCAATCGAGGGAGTCGGCTTAAATGCCGCCCGCAGCACAAGGGGCATGCCGCTCGAAATGCCGCCCAGAGAGCCGCCGTGATGGTTCGTTGTTGTCCGAACCGTACCATCCGCCTGATATGTGAAATTGTCATTATTTTCCGAACCAAACAGCGCCGCCACGCCAAAGCCTTCGCCAAATTCCACACCCTTTACGGCAGGAATGGCATAAATCGCCGCCGCCAGTCTGCTTTCCAGTCCGTCAAACATAGGCTCGCCCACGCCGACAGGCAGACCGACCACCGCACATTCAATCACACCGCCGACAGAATCGTCATTTTCCTTTGCCGCCGCAATCGTTGCCTGCATTTCCTCCCCTGCCGCGTCATTCTGCACAGGGAAGACCTTTTCCGTGACAGCCTTCAGGGTATCTGCATCCACAGTCACCGCATCAAAGGGGGTATCCTGCACGCCCTTGATAGAAAGAATATGCGCACCGATATGGATGCCCCTTCTTTCCAAAATCTGCATGCAGACTGCGCCCGCAAAGCAAAGCGGTGCGGTCAGCCTGCCGGAGAAATGACCGCCGCCGCGATGGTCATTCGCTCCCTTATATTTCACCCACGCCGTAAAATCCGCATGCCCCGGTCTGGGTAAATCCTTCAATTTATCATAATCCTTCGAGCGAGTATTTGTGTTTTCAATCACGGCACAAATCGGTGCGCCGCAGGTTTTCCCTTCAAATAAGCCCGATACCACACGGGGCAGGTCGGCCTCCTTACGGGGTGTGGAATAGGCATTTCTGCCGGGGGCGCGGCGCTCCATGAATTTCTGCACCGCCTCCAAATCAATTTCCTCCCCCACAGGCAAGCCGTCAATCACCACACCGATTGCCTCGGAATGAGACTGCCCGAAAATCATAATTTTTACTTTTTCTCCAAAACTAGAGGACATTTGTCACACCTCCCAGCTTCGCCAGTTCTATAAAGAAGGACGGATAAGATTTATTGACCGCCTCTGCGCCCAGAATCGTCAGCTCTACGCCAAGGCTCACCGCCGCAATCGCCATTGCCATCACGATACGGTGGTCATTATGGGAATCTATCACGATTTCCCCCTCAGGTGGATTACAGCCGCCTGTAATGATGATGCTGTCAGGTCTTTCCTCCACCTCCACGCCGATTTTCTGCATACATTCCGCCATCACAGCCAATCGGTCGCTTTCCTTCATTCGCAGTCTGCCTGCGTTGTAAATTTCGGTTTTGCCCTCTGCCGCAGCCGCCGCTACGCAAAGAATCGGCACCAAATCGGGAATCTGGGACGCATCAATGCGGATGCCCTTCATTTCCTTATGGGTTGCCGTAATCTGGTTCAGCGCAACCCTTGTTTCCGCGCCAAATTCCTCCAAAAGAGCGGCAATCGCCCGATCCCCTTGGGGAGATTCCATATCCAGCCCCTGACAGCCGATGCTGCCGCCAATCGCGCCTGCAACAAGCCAGAACGCCGCATTGCTCCAATCCCCCTCTGCATAGCGCATCCGCGGGCCATGGTATTTCTGCCCACCGGGGATGCTCCAGCCGCTTTCGGTTTCCGTTACCGTAATCCCGAAGGCTTTCAGCGTTTTCAGCGTCATATCAATATAGCCCTTGGATTCGATTTTTGTTGTCAGGTGAATTTCGCTTTCGCCCTCCAGCAAGGGCAATGCGAACAGCAGCCCTGTGATAAACTGGGAGCTGACGTTCCCCGGCAGGGTATATACGCCGCTTCTCAGCTTGCCCTCCAGCGTAACGGGAAGGTGGTCGCTGTCTGCCTTGCAGCCATGCCTTGCCATCTCATCCAGCAAAACGCCAATCGGGCGTTCGGGGAGTCTCCCCTTGCCTGCAAAGCGGCAGTGCTTTCCCAATGCGCCCGCAATCGGGAGCAGAAAACGAAGGGTGGAGCCGCTTTCGCCGCAGTCGAGGATACACAGCTGTCCATCTGCCTGTCCAATGCCCTGTCCATTTGCCTGTCCAATCCTGTCCACCGGACAGGGGAGTGGACACCCAATCGGCATCACATAAATGCCCGAAGGCTCACGCTCAATTTCCGCGCCAAGGCTTTGCAGACAGCGTGCCGTCGCTTCCATATCCTCAGACCAGCCATCCACGAACAGCACGCTTTCCTCCTCTGCCAATGCCGCCGCAATCAGCGAGCGGTGCCCATCGGATTTCGAGGAAATAATACGCACCTGCCCCTGTTTTAATGGAGTTTTCTCAATTTTTATATTCATATCATACCGCCTTTACGCCAATGCCGTTCTGACTAAATCCAACACTTCCTCCGTCGGGATTTTCACGATTTCGCAATGCCCGATTTTCGTCGGGAGGACAAAGCTGATTTCGCCGCCTCTGCGTTTTTTATCCTTTAATACACCTGCCGCTATTTCCTCCGCCGTATAGGAAGTGGAAGTAGGCAGGTTGTTGTGCAGAAGCGCCTGTCGGATGGTTTCCGCAAGCCCTTTTTCCGCAAGACCGCGCCGCTCCGCTACCTTCGCAATCAGATGCATCCCGATGGCTACGGCATGCCCGTGCGAAAGGGTGAAATTGCTGTTCTTTTCAATGGAATGTCCCAAGGTATGCCCCAGATTCAGCAGCTGCCGCAGACCTGTATCGAATTCATCCTCATTGACAATATCCCGTTTCATTTTTACGCAGGTTTCAATAATTTCCTCCAGCTCTTCCTTAAAATCACCCGATGCCGTTTCCGCAAACAGGCTTGCATCCCCGATTACGCCGTATTTCAGCGTTTCGGCAATGCCGTCCGCGAAAATTTCTTCGGGCAGGGTATCTAAGGTATCCACATCGCAAAGCACCAGCTGCGGCTGATAAAACGCGCCTGCCATATTTTTGCCTGCCCTGAGGTCAATGGCTGTTTTGCCGCCGACAGAGGAATCCACCGCCGCCAGAAATGTAGTCGGCACCTGCACAAAGCGAATTCCTCTCTGATAAACCGCCGCCGCGAAGCCTGCCATATCGCCCGCAACACCGCCGCCCAGCGCAATAATGATATCCTGTCGGGTGATTTCCTGCTCTGCCAGAAATTCCAGCATATCACTCAATGTGCCGATATGCTTGGAGCCCTCTCCGGCAGGGTAGGAAAAGCGGCAGGTGGTGAACCCTGCCGCCGCTAAGGATTGCTCCGCCTGCTCCGCATAAAGCTTTTCTACTGTTGTATCTGTGATAACTGCCGCCTTGCAGGGGCGGATGCGTTTGGCAACCTCCGTCCCAAGCTGTGCAAGCAGTCCCCGTCCAATCAGAACCGCATATTCCGTAGACGCACTGACAATCACTTTTCTCATACTATTTTCACAACCTTAATCAAAGTCCTTGATTTCATCAATGGCGATACATTTTTCTCTGCCTTCTCTGAGCAGCTCACACAGGGTATCCGCATCCTTTGCCTTAATGGCATCGCTGTATGCCTGCATGCGTGCAATCAGGCTGTCAATCTCATTGGCAAGGTTATCGCCGTTATCCAAAAACAGCTCCGTCCACATATTTTCATTCAAGCGCGCCACACGGGTCATGTCCTGAAAGCTGCCGCCGGAAAAGTCCTTAAAATTATCGGACAATGCACCCTTGACATACGCACTGGAAACCACATGTGCCAGCTGAGAGGTATATGCAATCATTGCATCATGCTCCTCTGTTGTGGTAAATTTCAATCTTGCGAAGCCCAGCTTTTTGAAAAACATGCTCAGTGCATTCATCAGACCGAGGTCTGTTCCCTTATACGGCGTTACAACCAAAGTCGCGCCATTAAACATATCTGCGGTGGAATAGGTGAAGCCGGAGCGTTCCACGCCTGCCATGGGGTGCGCCCCCACGAAGGTAAAGCCGTTTTCCGCCGCTACCGCCTGCACCTGCTCGCAAATCACTCTTTTTACACCGGCGCAATCGACCACAATCGCGCCCTTCTTGAAATCCTTTGCGTGTGCCTTAATATACTCTATCGTCAGCTGAGGATACAGCCCCAGCAGAATCAAATCGCAATCCTTGGGGTTGCCGTCCTCCATAAAGCCATGCACCGCCTCCATCAGCAATGCACTGTAGCGAATGGTTTCGGAGACATCCCATCCAAGCACCGTATGCTCTGTTTTTTTCTTTACTGCCTTTGCCATGGAGCCGCCAATCAGCCCAAGACCAACTACGCCAACCTTCATATCATTCACCTTCTTTTCCTACCACTTGATTAGTAATCGTATTTGCAGGCGAAGGGTCTCAGCTGGAATACCTGCTTTGCAACATCATCGAACTGATCCGGTGTCAGGGACTGAGGGCCGTCGCACAGCGCCTTTGCAGGGTTATTGTGCACCTCAATCATCAAGCCGTCTGCGCCCGCTACGGTTGCTGCCATTGCCATGGGCTTTACCAGATGTGCATAGCCCATTGCATGGCTGGGGTCAACCACGATAGGCAGATGGGTCAGCTTTTTCAGAACAGGAACGGCACTCAGATCCAGTGTGTTTCTTGTTCTGGTTTCAAAGGTACGAATCCCTCTTTCGCAAAGGATTACGTTTTCGTTGCCGCTTGCCATGATGTATTCTGCGCTCATCAGAAGCTCATCAATCGTATTTGCAAGACCTCTTTTCAGCAGAATAGGCTTGGACATCTTGCCGACCTCCTTCAGCAGCTCGAAATTCTGCATATTTCTTGCGCCAACCTGCACAAGGTCAACGGATTCTTCAAACATGGGGATATGTACCGCATTCATGATTTCGGAAACGATAGGCAGACCTGTCAGCTGCTTTGCTTCTACCAGCAGCTTCAGACCATCACCCTTCAGACCCTGGAATGCGTAGGGGGAGGTTCTGGGCTTGAATGCGCCGCCACGCAGAAGGCCTGCACCTGCCGCTTTGACTCTTTCTGCGATTTCACAAACCTGTGCTTCGCTTTCAACGGAGCAGGGACCTGCGATAATCTGGAAATTGCCGCCGCCGATTTTTACGCCTGCAATATCAACTACCTGATCTGCATTATGGAATTTACGGTTTGCATTTTTGAAGGGCTCCTGAATACGCTGCACATTTTCAACGATATCCAGCGCTCTGACCAGATCCATATCTACCACAGAGGTATCGCCAACCAGACCAACGATGGTATGATTCACACCGCGGGAAATATGGGTGCTGATGCCCATGCTGCTAAGCCATACCTTCAGGTTTTCAATCTGTTCTTCCTTTGTGTCGGGTTTCAATACTACTACCATAATTTTCTCCTCCTTAAAAAAATCCTTTTGTCCTGTTTTCTTTTGTTCCTACTTCACAAGCTTTTTTGTGCTGCACGCTTTTCTCATATAAAAGAAAAAGCTTCGCAGCGAATTTCACTGCGAAGCTCCTATGCTTTCAATAAGAAAAAACCATCAAAACAAACCGTCTTTCCTTAACAGTAAAATTCACTTTGAATCTCTGAAAACACGGTAAAAGTAAAAGTATGCAGTTGCGAAAATCTGATTCTGTTTCATGATTTGCATCCTCTTTCTTTTTTTGCTTGGTGATTTATTTTTAATCATACTAGCACATCGGTTAATGAAAGTAAACCCATTTCGGCAAAAAAATCAATTCTGTGAAAAAAGGCGAAAGGTTTTTGGAAAATGCGGAAATTTTCGTGTATTTTTTTTAATACAATGGTGGGTTGTAATACATAGAAAACAGATAATATGAAAAAAGACCCTTGAGGAATCAAGGGTCTTACAAGCTGCTAACGGGATTCGAACCCGTGACCTCCGCCTTACCAAGGCGACGCTCTACCTACTGAGCCATAGCAGCAAAGGTTGATAAAAACTATCAGCCTGTCTATAGTATCATATTCCTTCCGCCTCGTCAAGATTTTTTTCTTCCAAAAAGTGCTCTAATTTTTTCTTGACGCGCTGAAGGGCGTTATCAATGGATTTTTCGGGCTTATCCAGAACGCGGGCAATTTCAAAATAGCTTCTGCCCTGCAGATAAAGCACAAGTACTCTGGTTTCAAAGCTGCTGAGCTTTTTCATCATCTGGTGCTCAAGAAAACTTTTATTTTCCTGCCCAATCAGGAGAACCTCCGGATTGAGCAAGGCACCACTCTGCAAAAGATCCATATAGGTCTGCTCGGATTCCTCCTCATAAACGGGCTTATTCAGAGAAACATAGGAATTGAGCGGCTGATGCTTCTGTCTGGTCGCTGCCTTAATGGCGGTAATCATCTGGCGATTCACGCAAAGCTCCGCAAAGCTGTGGAAGGATGCGTTCTTTTCCTCATTATAATCACGCACTGCCTTATACAGCCCAATCATGCCCTCCTGAATGATATCCTCGTTATCCGCACCAATCAGGAAATAGGCTCTCGACTTTGCGCGCACCAAAAATTTATATTTATCCAACAAAAATTCCTGTGCCGCCTCATCGCCGCTCTGCGCCAGCAGTACCAGTTCCTCATCCCTTGTTGTCGCATATTTCTGTTCTCTTGTCATTTCTGCCATAAAAATTCTCCGTTGTTGTTTATTTTTTTCGACGCAATTCCTCAAACCATGCCAAGACCTCCTCATCCAGATGGTCCGCCAGAATATTATTTTTCGGCGGTCTGTTCCGGATAAAGCGTTCACGCAGCTCCGTTTCGGCGGCAGTGACCTCGTTCCATAGCTCTCTCGCCGTCATACGAATCGCCCCCTGCCCATAAATAATCAGCTGCTCCAGACCGTCCCCCGTTGCCACGCGCACCTTATAATGCTTCGGCATGGAGGTTACGACACGCTCGATATAATGGTCGGCGGTTTCCGCTTCCTTGGTATAGACTACGAAAATATTATTATATTCATAGACGGTACCGATATTCCCCTTGACCAGATAGCCATCGAACACCAGAATGACCGTTGCCTGCTTGGTGCCTTTATAATTCGAGAGGATATCCATCAGCCGCTGGCGGGCACTTTCCAGACTGACATCCTCCACCAGCTCTCTCAATTCGCTCCATGCGTGGATAATATTATAGCCATCCACAAGCAAAAATTCCTTTGCCAACAGATTCCCCTCCTTTCTTCGGTAGACATTCTTCTGGGGGGCGCTGTCCCCCTCACCCCCTGCCAAGGGAGTCACTCCCTTGGAACCCGATACCGCAGTATGGTACTGCAAGAATCGGATAAACGGATCTAATATCCTCATGGGGTAAAAAACAATGTCATTAAATCATTACTTGCTGTAATTTCTCTGGCGCACAACCTCATACATCAAAAGTGCTGCCGCAACAGAGGCATTCAAAGAAGAAATTTTTCCATACATCGGGATAGATGCGGTGAAATCGCAGTTTTCCTTCACCAATCTGCTGACACCCTCACCCTCACTGCCAATCACCAGACCGATAGGACCTTTCAGATTGGTATCGAAATGGTCATTTTCGCCCATATCCGCGCAGGCAAACCAAAGACCCTCCTTCTTGAGCTGCTCCATGGTTTTCACGAGATTCGTCACCTTTGCCACAGGCATATATTCTATCGCGCCGGCGGAGGTTTTTCCGACTGTTGCATTCAGCCCGACGGAGCGACGCTTCGGGATAATCACGCCATGCGCGCCGGCACATTCCGCCGTTCTGAGAATCGCGCCCAGATTATGCGGATCCGTGATACCATCCAGAAGGATGATAAAGGGGTCTTCGCCCTTTGCTCTTGCCGCCGCAAGAATATCCTCCACCTCTACATAATCATGCGCGGAAACCAGCGCAATCACGCCCTGATGGTTCTTTGTCTGGGAAAGCTCGTCCAGCTTCTGGCGGCTTACCTCCTGAATGACAACGCCTTTTTCTGCCGCCTGTGCAACAATCCGCTTAATCGTGCCCTCCACGTTGCCCTTCTGCACCATAATCTTTTCGATATCTCTGCCGCTGCGCAGTACCTCCAGCACGGCATTTCTGCCCTCCAGCTGATTTTCGTTCCATTCTCTTTCCCGTCTTTTTTCTCGTTCCAAAAACGCCCCTCCTCGCCTATATTTTACGGTTTCATTCATACAGCATAAAGCCGAGGGGACTTTCAGAGGCATTCCGCCCCTCCCTTCGGCTTTGTTTTTCAGTTACTTTTCCAATTTTTCTGCCATTCCCAGCTTAAACAGCTCTACAACTCTCTCTTTTTCTCCCTTGAGATAAAGGTAGCCGAACAGCGCTTCCAAGCCTGTCGCATGGCGATAATCCATCAAATCGGCATTTTTCGGCACAGTGAAGGATTTTGCATTGCGCCCTCTGCGGAACACATCCGCCTCCTCCTCTGTCAGGATATCCTGAATCCGATAATACATTTCTGCCTGCGCCTTTGCATTGACAATGGCTCTTGCTTTTTTATGCAGCTTATTCACAGGGGCATTGCCGTCCGTCAAAACAGTCAGCCGCACCAAAACCTCAAATACCGCATCCCCGATATGTGCAAGTGCAAGGGAATTATATTCTCTTGGGTTCAGTATGCTCCGTCCGCCTAAAACCACATCCAGTTCTTCTAAATTCATAGCTTAGCCTCTGAACCACTGTACGCCCTGACGGGTATCCTTAATGGTAATGCCCATCGCTGCCAGCTCATCTCTGATGGCATCCGCCTTTGCGAAGTCCTTCGCCTTCTTTGCTTCGGTTCTTTCGGCAATCAGTGCTTCAATCTTTGCAACCTCCTCATCGGATACTGCTTCCTCTGCCACTTCGGCAACGCCCAGAACACCGCACAGGTGATCCAGCATATCCTGAATTTTTTCTGCAAATTCCTTGGATGCGCCTGCCTTGATTTCTGTATTGGAGAAACGCACCAGCTCATAGATTGCGGAAACGGCATCTGCTGTATTGAAGTCATCATCCATCGCTGCTTCAAACTGCTCCTTATAGCCGTTCAGCTCTGTTTCCTTTGCAGCTTCCTCCGCTGTCATTTTGGTATCTGCCACATTTTTGATATAGAAATTCAGTTCTTTTCTTGCATTTTTGATTCTTTCCAGACCGTTCTGGCAAGCCTTCATCAGTTCATCGCTGAAGTTGATGGGGCTTCTGTAATGACCGTTCAGAATGAAGAAACGGATAACCTCATAAGGGAAGTGCTTTGCAATATCTCTTACTGTGAAGAAGTTGCCCAGAGATTTGGACATTTTTTCATTATCAACGGTAATAAAGCCATTGTGCAGCCAATATCTCGCAAAGGTGCAGCCGTTTGCTGCTTCGGACTGTGCGATTTCGTTTTCATGGTGAGGGAAAATCAAATCCTCGCCGCCTGCATGGATATCAAAGGTATCCCCCAGATGATGCTTGGACATAACGGAGCACTCGATATGCCAACCGGGTCTGCCTTCGCCCCAAGGGGATGTCCAGCTGGGTTCGCCCTCTTTTTTGGGCTTCCACAGAACGAAGTCTGTCGGATTTTTCTTTGCATCATCAATCGCAACACGCTCAGATGCGCCCGCAATCAGCTCATCCAGATTTTTTCTGGAAAGCTTGCCATATTCCGGGAATTTCTTTGTATCATAATAAACAGTGCCCTTGTCCTCATACGCAAAGCCCTTATCAATCAGGGTCTGCACCATTGCGATAATGCCGTCCATTTCCTCTGTTACGCGAGGGTGTACGGTTGCTCTTTTTACATTCAGACCATCTGCATCGCGGAATGCTTCTTCAATATATTTATTAGAGATTTCCGCCATGGTTTTGCCTTCCTTATTGGCTCTGTTGATGATTTTGTCATCAACGTCCGTGAAGTTCTGCACATAGGTAACCTCGTAGCCCTTATATTCCAGATAGCGTCTTACCGTATCAAAAACAACGTAGGGTCTTGCGTTGCCGATATGGATATAATCGTACACGGTGGGGCCGCAAACGTACATTTTTACCTTGCCTTCCTCCATGGGTACGAATTCTTCCTTCTGTCTTGTCATAGTATTATATAATTTCATGGGAATTCACCTTTCCTTCTTCCTAATCTATCAAAATAGTATAACACAAAAATCCGATTTTTGCCGTATTTTTCTTTTCTTTTTCCGGAAAAACATATCTTTTCTGCGAATCAGATTGCTCTTCTCTTTATATGCCCTGTCAGCTGTTCGGGGACAACCGGCGGAATCCGCACGCCGTCCTTACGCACAATCATAACAGGGGAGCCGACAGCGGTTACATTGGGAGGCAAATCCTGCGTTACCACAGAGCCTGCGCCAATCTTTGTATTCGCGCCGATGGTAACGGGACCAAGCACAATCGTGCCTGCGCCAATCATAACATTATCCTCAACGGTCGGGTGGCGTTTGTTTTTCTGCTTACCGGTGCCGCCCAGCGTTACCCCGTGGTACAGCATAACATTATCCCCGATTTCTGCGGTTTCCCCGATAACAATGCCTGCGCCGTGGTCAATAAAGAAGCGCTTGCCGATGGTTGCGCCGGGGTGAATCTCAATCCCTGTCAGAAAACGGGACAGCTGTGACACAAAGCGTGCAGGCACCAGCAGACCCTTTTTATACAGGCTGTGCGCAATGCGATGGTTTACCACTGCCCAGAAGCTGGGGTAAAGCAATACCTCAATCGCACTTTTAAACGCAGGGTCTTTTTCTTTTATTACTGCAACAGATTCTTTCCAAAATTCCTTCAACATATCAAAATTCCTCCTAAAACGATATCCATAGTGTGCTTTTATCAGAACGCCCTGCTGCTTACACAGAGGGCTTGCTACACACTTCCGTCCGTCTCGGTCCTTCGATAAATTGCATGCACAGGCAGCCAATCGACCCCCGATTTTTATTTTTTCCCTTCTGATTCTTCCAAGAAGCCATCTGGCTCACCTCCCTTTGGAATGGTCTGTGCCGACCTTCTGTCGTTTTTTTAATAACCGTTTTTTTGTAATAAAAAACGCCCTTGCAAAAATATGCAAAGACGAAAAATATCGCGGTTCCACTTTACTTAGACGGCATCTAAAAATACCATCTCACCTCAATGACTGTAACGGTGTCAACGGATACAGGCTACTCTCGGTTCGCCCGTTCAGTTCAGGAACGCACTTCATCCTCCCCCAGTCTGTAAACGGCTTACACCCAATGTATTTTAAGGTAGTGACAATCAAATTTATGCCAAAGCATAAACTCAAATCTCACCGCCTTTCACCAAGGCCGTTATTCTCTGTCAGGTGGATTGGAAAATCATCATTTCCCAAGAGGATTACTCTTTTCCATCATCACTTTTTCTTGTTTTGATATTCTTATTTTTCCTCCAGCAGACAAACTGCCGAAGCTGCGATGCCCAAGCCTGCACCGGTAAACCCAAGCCCCTCCTCTGTTGTTGCTTTGACGTTAATCTGCTTCAAATCAATCCGAAGGGTTTCTGCAATATTTTTCCGCATTTGTTCGATATGCGGTGCCATTTTGGGCCTTTGTGCAATAATTGTCGCATCGATATTTATTATACAATATCCTTCTGCCAAAATCAACCCCAAAACGTGGGATAATAATTTTCTGCTGTCTGCGCCTTTATACTGTGGGTCGTTATCAGGAAAATGCCTGCCGATATCGCCCAGGGCAGCCGCCCCCAGAAGCGCATCCGCAATGGCATGCAGCAGTACATCCGCATCGGAATGTCCCAATAAGCCCTTTTCATAAGGGATTTTCACGCCGCCAATGATACAATCTCTGCCTTCTGCTAATTTATGCACATCATAACCGGAGCCGATTCTCATGCTTTTCTCCTTTCAATATATGCCGGAGGGAGAATAAATTCTCCATTCGGACTACCAACCGAACCGTGTTTTTATCTTTGTTTTTCCAATATAGCCCGATTTTTTCCTTCTGTCAAGTGGTGTGTGCTTCAGTGTGTTTCTCCCAAAATATCATTTTCATGCAAAAAGGAGTGAGCCATCCTCACTCCCTTCGACATCTGTTTTTATTTTTCGTATTTGGAATATTTTCCATTCCAAACAATATCCCGATAATTTTTTCGGTCTGTATCGCCTTCTGTGCTAATGCAAAGGATACGACTGTTTTCATCCAATTTCAGCTGCTCTTTCCAATCCTTCAATGCAGTATCCATCAAAATATGTGCCATGCACCCAAAGCCTGCCGCACCGCTCTCGCCGGCAACGATGGCTTCATCGCCCTTTGCAGGTGCCGCCAGAATCCGCATCCCATCCGCTGCCACATATTCCGGACAACGGACAAAGGCATCTGCATAGCCCTTTAATACCTCCCAGCCAATGCTGCAAGGCTCGCCACAGGCTAATCCTGCCATGATGGTGTGCATTTCGCCGGTCACATTGTGCAGCTTGCCGTCATCCGCCTTTGCTGTTCGATATAGGCAATCCGCTTTCGCAGGCTCAACAATGACAATCGTTGGCTTTTCTTCCTGATAGAGATTTGAGAAAAATCCGGTCATTGCACCTGCCATGCTGCCTACACCTGCCTGCAGGAAAATATGTGTCGGCTTTTCGGGAATCTGCTCCATGATTTCATGCCCCATCGTAGCATAGCCCTGCATAATCCATCTGGGGATATCCTCGTAGCCTTCCCAAGCGGTGTCCTGCACCATAATCCAGCCTTTTTCTTCTGCCATTTTCTGTGCAAGGCGTACCGCATCATCATAATTCAAATCCGTAATTTCTGCCTCTGCGCCCTCCGCGCGGATATTTTCCAAACGCTCCAGCGCACTGCCCTCCGGCATATATACAACCGCTTTCTGCCCTAACTGATTCGCCGTCCACGCTACCCCGCGGCCATGATTACCATCTGTAGCCGTCACAAAGGTAATCTCACCAAGCTTTTCTTTCGTTTCCTTTGAAAGAATTTTTTCAGCGGAAAGTTCTGTCGTTTCCTTTCCGATTTTTTTGGCAATCGCATAGCTTGCCCCTAAAACCTTAAAGGCATTCAGTCCGAAACGCTTACTCTCATCCTTCAGATAAATACGTTTTACCTGTAATTCATCTGCCAGATGCTGCAAAGAAACCAAAGGTGTTTCCTTGTATATCGGGAAGGAGCTGTGAAAAGCCCTCGCTTTTTCCGCTTCCGCCACACGAAAAGCAGAAATATCCTCCCGTCTTTCTTTTGCCTTTGCGTTCATAATCAAATCGAACTGTTCATACATGTTATCTCTCCTTCTTATTTAAAATCGAATTAGCTTAAACTAACTTATTTTTATGATAATGCTGTACTATGTCCTTGTCAATCCTTTTCGATAAAATTTTTCAACAAATCACTTCACTCTTTCTCTCAGAAATTTCTTTTTCCTAAAAATACATAAAAAAAGAGAGCCTTTTCAGACTCTCGAAGCTAGGGTAGCAGGATTCGAACCTGCGAATGACGGAATCAGAATCCGTTGCCTTACCACTTGGCGATACCCCAATATAGTAGCGGAGAAGGGATTTGAACCCCTGACACTGCGGGTATGAACCGCATGCTCTAGCCAACTGAGCTACTCCGCCATAAGAAAGTGGAAGTTACAGGGCTCGAACCTGTGACCCTCTGCTTGTAAGGCAGATGCTCTCCCAGCTGAGCTAAACTTCCACAAAACGACTCAGAAGGGGCTCGAACCCTCGACCTCCGGCGTGACAGGCCGGCGCTCTAACCAACTGAGCTACTGAGCCATATGCAATTAAGAATAAGTGGGTCTTCAGGGACTCGAACCCGGGACCGTCCGGTTA
>QWCY01002346.1_pt1 | contig 42418 bp, 47 predicted proteins | sample 1972631 | NCBI WGS metagenome assembly QWCY01 (sample SAMN09866696, study PRJNA288562) | Human gut metagenome isolate pre1_stool, whole genome shotgun sequencing... | isolation source: gut | host: Homo sapiens | place: USA: California
AAACCGGATAGAATGAAATAGGTACCTGCTGCTCCGTAACCCATGGAATTGATGCTGCGCGTGGTACGTACATATTTATCCTGGTTGGTAGTCGTGGCTATCGGACCTGCCACAAATTGGTCGTAGTATTTACCAAACACGGAGAGGTTCCATTTTTCAGATGGCATCAGGCGATAAGACAAGCCGGAAATATTTTTGCGGGTCTCTTTGGCAATGGCATCTTTTTGTTCTTCTTTGGCAAGCAGAGAGGTATTAGAGCGATGGAAGGTATTTAACACATGATTGAAAGTCAGCATATGAGCCTTGCCAATACGATAATTAAGGGTTAAAGTACCATTCCAGTTATTGTTATCCGCTTTTGAATACTGATTGGATTGTTCTCCCGGTGAATTCAGTAACTTCTTATCTCCATACCAGTTGTACTTATACGAGGCGGTATCTACATTCGTTGTCATATTTTTGTTGTAATTGGCCGTTAACACAACATCCAGGCCTCTTGTAAACAGGTTACGCTTGTTGTACTCCAACGAGGGCATCAGCGAATGTCCTTTACGATGTTTCTGCCCATATACAATCTCCTGACGTACGCCTGTCTGTATATCTTTGTACATATTGGAGTAGGTAAAACCAAACATCAGCCGATCCGCCCATTTCTTGTCTACCACCCCAAGTTTACCAATAACGGCTTCATTATGATAGGTATCATTGAAACGCTTCACACGCACCTTCTTATCTCTGTCAATTCTGCCGGTTTCGAAATCTTCTACAGGAGAATCCACATAGTAGTCGTTATCCGAATAGTTCTGGAAAGCATTGATTTCATAAGTAAATCCGTTATTGAAAGTCTGTCCGAAGTTGGCGTATGACTTGTGAGTATTGAACGATCCGTAAGAATAAGATGCATCCAGAAACCAACGCTGGCGTTTTTTGTTGGTGACAATATTAATGACACCGCCAATGGCGTCCGTACCAAAACCTACCGGCACTACACCTTTATATACTTCGATGCGATCGGCAAAGTTCACGGGGATATTATTCAATCCAAAAGAGCTTCCCACACCCTCCTGAGGTACACCATCAATAAATACCTTGACGTGTTTACCGCTGAAACCGTCAAGCATGAGTTGCATATCCGAACCTACACCACCCGATTCACGGAGTTTCATTCCCGGTGCTTTGGTTAGTGCGTCACTTAGATTCTTTGTGGTATTCTGAAGTTCTTTCGTATCTACTGCTACAGCATTAAATGCGGATCTTTTTATGCGGCTTACACCCGTGGAGGTCACTACTACTTCGTCCAGTTCAGTAGTAGCCGGATTGATCATAATATTTAGTTTGTTTCTCTCATCTTGTGTCAGTTCTACTTTTTTCTCTACTGTTTCAAAACCTACGGCAGACACAACCAATGTATAATGTCCGGCCGGAGCCTTTAAATGATAAATACCCTTTTCGTTGGTGGTACAGCCAAAGGTAGTACCTTTTAGATAGACGGCGGCAAAGTCAATGGCTTCTTTGGTTTCAGTAGATATTATTTTCCCTGACAACATCGCTCTCTGTTTTTGTGCAGAAACAGAGAACAGGCAGGCAGTTATTAAAAATAGGAGAACCAGTTTAAATCTTTTTGCTTCCAATGTGCTTTTATTATTATTCGTTTTTAAAACCTTTGCAAAGGTCTTTATAATTTAGAGTCTGTACAATCGCTATGATTAGGTAATCTGTATATGGGAAATATCGTGGATGTAATACGTTGCAATCACCATTTAGAGGTATATTTAAAATTGATTGAAGAATAACGAGCCAATATATCAACTGATTATACTATTGCAGTTTAATGAAAGCTAAACTTTAGTTCTTTATATGTTTGACAACATATTCTTATTCGTTGATACTGTTTTAATTTGCTGAATTATAGATATATAACTTTTTGTTCATACGACGTGTGTGCGCACACATTGTTGTTTATTCAGATTATTCATCTTATTTTTGCAGAAGAAAAATAGAGTTTAAGCTATTTATCCTATGAGTAAAGAATCTTCAAATATTCGTATTATAGACATTGCCGAAATGGCAGGTGTATCTGTTGGTACGGTAGATCGGGTGATCCACAATCGTGGGCGTGTATCCGAAGAGAATGAGAAAAAAGTAAAGGCCATCCTTGAAAAGGCAAACTACCAGCCCAATCTGATGGCACGTTCTCTTGCTTCCAAGAAACAATATCATTTTATTGCTATCACTCCCTCTTTTGAACCGGGAGAGTATTGGGAAGCCATTTCCGAAGGAATAGATAAAGCCGCTTCCGAGACGGAACTTTATAATATCAATGTAACCAAACTCTTTTTTGATCAGTACGATAATAATACCTTTGATGTGATTGTACGCAATCTCTTTGATGAAGAAGAGATAGACGGAGTGCTGATTGCTACCTTGTTTACCGATTCTGTGAGCCGCCTTTCCCGTATGCTCGATATCAGAAATATCCCTTATGTTTATGTCGATTCCAACATCGTGGGTGAACACCAATTGGCCTATTTTGGTACAGAATCTTTTGATGCAGGATTTATTGCCGCCAAGTTACTGACGAGTCAGATAGGTAATCAACCGGACATTCTGATATCCCGGATCATCCATAATGGTAAGAACGATTCCAATCAGGGGAGGAACCGTAAAGAAGGCTTTTTGCAATATCTGAAAGAGAATGGATTTGGAGGAAAACTGCATGAGGTTGAGCTAAAGATTGCTGATTCAGCATATAATTTTGCAAAACTGGATAAGATATTTTATGATAATCCCCGGATAGAAGGAGCTGTTATATTCAATTCAACCTGTTACATCTTAGGGAATTATCTCAAAGAAAGAGAGTTGAAAAATATAAAACTGGTGGGGTACGACTTGATTGATAAAAACACAGAATTACTCTCCGAGGGAGTGATTACTGCTTTGATAGCCCAACGTCCCGAACAACAAGGATATAATGGCATTAAGTCTTTGTGCAATCATCTTGTGTTGAAACAAGTTCCCGAGAAAGTAAATCTGATGCCGATAGATATTCTCATTAAAGAGAATTTGAAATATTATTTGAACAATAAATTATAACTTAATAAAACAGAGAATCATGAACGAATTATTTAGTGTAAAAGACAAAGTTGTTGTAATCACCGGTGGTGCCGGTATTTTAGGTAAAGGTATTGCCGCTTATCTGGCAAAAGAAGGTGCTAAGATTATAATTCTTGATCGTAGTGAAGAAGCTGGAAATGCACTTGTACAGAGCATTAAAGCCGATGGAGGGAATGCAATGTTCCTTTATACTGATGTGATGAATAAGGAAGTACTTGAAGGGAATAAAGCTGAAATTATGAAAGCTTACGGACGCATTGACGTATTGCTGAATGCTGCCGGAGGAAATATGCCCGGAGCTACCATTGCACCGGATAAGACTTTCTTTGATCTTGAGATCGATGCTTTTAAAAAGGTGGTAGATTTGAACCTTTTCGGAACAGTTTTGCCTACGATGGTATTTGCCAGTATCATGGTTGACCAGAAGAAAGGTAGTATTGTAAACTTCTGTTCAGAATCGGCTCTTCGTCCGTTGACTCGCGTAGTAGGTTACGGAACGGCCAAAGCTGCTATTGCTAATTTTACTAAATATATGGCTGGCGAACTGGCTTTGAAATTTGGTGATGGCTTGCGCGTCAACGCTATTGCTCCGGGATTCTTCCTGACTGAACAGAATCGTACTCTGTTGACCAATCCCGATGGTTCTCTGACTGACCGTGCAAAGACTATCATTGCTCATACTCCGTTTGGTCGTTTTGGTGAACCGGAAGATTTGTACGGAACCATCCAGTATCTTATTAGTGATGCCTCCAAATTCGTAACCGGTACAGTAGCCGTTATTGATGGTGGCTTCGATGCTTTCTCAATTTAAATTAGAAGTTGGAAGTTGGAAGTTAGTAGTTGGAAGTTGGAATGAGAGTAATCTCAATCGTAAATCGTAAATTGTCAAATCGTAAATAAATTAGTAGTTAGAAGTTAGAATGAGAGCAATCTCAATCGTAAATCGTAAATTGTCAAATCGTAAATAAAAATAGTATGTATTTATGTGAACAAACTTGGCGCTGGTATGGTCCTAATGACCCTGTGAGTCTGTGGGATATAAAGCAGGCTGGTGCCACCGGAATAGTGAATGCCCTTCATCACATCCCTAACGGAGAAGTGTGGACAGTAGAAGAAATCATGAAGCGCAAGCAGATGATTGAGGAAGTAGGTCTTACCTGGTCGGTCGTTGAAAGTGTACCTGTGCACGAACATATTAAGACCCAGACCGGTGATTACCTGAAATATATTGAGAATTATAAAGAAAGTATTCGTAATCTGGCCCAATGTGGTGTTATGGTCGTTACTTACAACTTCATGCCTGTACTTGACTGGACACGTACTGATCTTGCCTATACAATGCCCGATGGTTCTAAAGCTCTTCGTTTCGAAAAGGCAGCTTTTGTAGCTTTTGACCTGTTCATCCTTAAACGCCCCAATGCTGAAAAGGATTATACGGATGAAGAGATAGCCAAGGCAAAAGCACGTTTCGAACAGATGAATGAAGACGATAAGAAACTTCTCGTTCGTAATATGATTGCCGGCCTGCCGGGTTCAGAAGAAAGTTTCACCGTTGAGCAATTCCAGGAAGCTCTTGACAGATACAATGATATTGATGCCGAGAAACTTCGTTCCAACCTTATCTTCTTCCTGAAAGAGATAGCTCCGGTTGCCGATGAAGTGGGAGTGAAGCTGGTGATTCATCCCGATGATCCTCCTTATCCTATTTTAGGTTTACCCCGTATCATGAGTACGGAGGAGGATTTTGTTAAACTGATAGAAGCGGTTCCTAACGAATCAAATGGCCTTTGTCTATGTACTGGTTCTTTCGGTGTACGTGCCGATAATGATCTTGCCGGAATAATGGAGCGTCAGGGTGATCGCGTTAACTTTGTTCATCTGCGTAGCACACAACGTGATGCTGAAGGTAATTTCTATGAAGCCAATCACCTGGAAGGAGACGTGGATATGTACAATGTGATGAAGAACCTGTTGAAGTTGCAGCAACGTCGCCGGTGCTCTATTGCTATGCGTCCTGACCATGGTCATCAGATGATTGATGATCTGAAGAAAAAGACAAATCCTGGATATTCATGTCTGGGACGTCTCCGCGGTCTGGCAGAGTTACGTGGTCTTGAATTGGGTATTGCAAAGTCTATCTTTTAGTACGGTTTGCATCGGCGGGTATATCTGTTGATATACGTATTTAATAGTGAATGAGGTGTATCTTTAGGACGTGATACACCTCATCTTATGTGAAAAGAGGACATTAACCGAATATCTCTAATAATGGTTAATGGTTTTGTAGAATCCTTTTTTAAAATTTAAAAAGTCTTTGTCATTTTGTTTTTTCTTGTATCATTCCCTTTGCTTGATTCATTATTTCTATCAATGAATCAATGTTTGAAGAATCAAAAAATTCAGCAGATCTACTTGTATATCCTTTAGTGTATACAAATGCACTCCATTTCTTTTTACTTTCATTGTAAAAAGCTCCAAATTTCACATTGTCCCTTGTTTTAAATTCCGCTTCTGTATAGACGTTAGGTGTTGAAGGCAAAAAGTTATCCTTTATGTAGTGTAGTGATTTTACGCAAGCGTCTATCTCGTCATAATCAAGGGTACCTATATATGTATCTGGTGAAGATGAATAAGATGAACTGTATGATGTTTCTAATCTTAGACATCCCATCTTTTGTTGGTTTACAATGTTTGTAATGATTAATATATCACACTTGACACCTTTTACTTTACCCATATCAAAAAACTCTTTTTTTATAAATGAACCATCTTTTGCCATGAACTCTAAAGTCTTACTTTTTGTATCTTGAAGCTTATCGGCCTCTTTTGCTTGTGCGAATAATAATGTACTAATTGACATGAGCAATGCCAGTAATAATAAATTTTTTTCATTTGAATGTGTGTTTTTAATTAATATATATGCAAATATACTAAAGGCTATTGAAAAGGGCAACTTAAATAGAAAATGAATTTAGAAAGTAGTCAAATGTTTAGAAAATGTCTAAATAGTACCAAATAATACTTATTTGGAAGTATGGAAGTTTTTTTATTAAAATTAAATGTTTAGCTTTGCCGCAACAGAAGTAGCGGAAAAGCTAAAAAATAAACAATATATCAGTAGAATTTGTTATTTAAAATGAGTCTCATTAAGCACAAATCAGAAGAGAATTTAGAAGCGGCAAAAATTCTTAATAATAATAGAAAATTTACTTCTAGTGTGCATTGTTCTTATTATGCTATATTACAGATGATGAAATATGCACTTTCTGCAAAATGTGATATTAGCTATGAGAAGCAAAATGAGATGAGAGAGAAAGATAGTCATATATATATTCGGGATGAAGTACTCTATCAATTAAGTAATATAAAAGTAAAGACCTCAATAAAGAGAACATTTGATGCATCAAAAGCTTTAAGAAAGAAAGCTGATTATCTTGAAGCTAAAATAGAAGATGAAGACAGTATTGGGTTATATGAAGAAGCTGAAGCGTTAATAAATAAATTAAAAAAAGAGTTTGTGTTATGAATGAAAAAGAATACATTATTGCATGGCTAAATGAAATGATAGTCAAGTTTGATTGGATTACTTTTCGTTATGAATATTCGCATAAGCTATTTGCTCATTGCATTGAAGTCCTTCCATCAGATTCTATAGAACAAAGTGAAGAATATGCTTGTGAAGAGTATGATTTTTCTTGCAAATTTGAGCAAATATTTGGTGAATCTGTTATCTTTTCAGATGGAACCGAATTTTATAAATGCTCAGATAGTGCAATTGTTATTAAAAATATCTTAGGAGAAGAGATCGAATGGACAAAAGATGATGTGTTTAATTTTAATCTGGATGAGTATGTTCTTGATTTCCAATGCGATGATTTGATAAATATAGAATCCCGTATTTATACAACGTGTGGAACAAGTGAAATTTGTAGTTTAGATTTAGCTGCTTAAAAAAATAAACTAAATGGAAAAAGAAATAATTATATCCAAATTTAGACTTAAACAATATATAATTGATAAATCTATATTCGATTATGATGGGAAAGAGTTAAGTTCAGAGCGAAATATAGGGTTTGATGTTAAGGGAACGATAAAAAATAATAATATATTTGAGTTGACATTAGGAACTAAAATAGCAGATGAAAATAAATCATTGAAGATATTTGTGCAGGTGGTAGCAACTTATGAATTTGATTCTGATATTGCTCCGGATTTATTGAGCGACATGTTTTATAAGAATGCTCCTGCGATAATATTTCCATATGTAAGGGCTTATGTGTCTTCGTTGACTGTATTGTCAGGAATTGATGCTATTAATATTCCTACAATGAATTTGTCTTCTATTGCTGATGATTTAAAGAATAATACTCAAAAAGAATGAAGTTTCATTTCTATAAAGAGGAATATTTGAACAAGAACTAAACAAAAATGAAGGCTGTACAGTATCTTCTACTGTGCAGCCTTCTATTTAAAACGATCTGCGAACCTGTCGCATTTTCATGCCTTCCGGACTTATACGTTCATCGCATTTGCCCCTAATGCCCCTAACACAGCCGAAGCTACTGCTATCACAATTTTTAGGATTTTATCCCAGATTGATTTCTTCATACTTATTTAATTGAAAATTGAAAGTTGAAAATTGAAAATGAGAAGAACTTAATTAATTGAAAATTGAAAGTTGAAAGTTGAAAATTGGCTGCGCAGTGTAGTTGCATTATACCTGCTTTCTTAATTTTCTAAGCACTCTTTTCTTAATTGATCATTGCTTTTACACTGCATAGCCATTTTCAATTTTCAACTTTCAATTTTCCATTAAACTGAAGGGTCTTCTCCCTCTCCTTCGCCCCCTTCTTCCTCTTTTTTCTTCAGCAAGGCTTCCAGGTCATAGAAGTCTATTTTCTCTCCGGCGCGTGTGGTTGTAATATCCGGTCGGATGCTGGTTGAAGGTCGGAAATTTATTTTCACCGCTTTGATGTTTTTGGCGGTGCACTCTTTTACATCTTCCGTCCCTAAGGTCCGTGCCGAGAGGCTGAACACACCGAAGTTCTTGATATTGACTGACTGTCCGCTGTACAACACTTCCCTCATCGCCTCTACGAAGTTGGTCAACACACTCTGTATGTCTCCTAATGTAAGCGAACTCTTCTCTTTCATTTTGAACGCTACTGCGTCCAGATCCGCATTGGGTCCCGTGGTCACCAATTGCGGGTAGAACTTCTCCACCGCATCCGCCTTTCTCGGGTCTTTTCTTGCAATCTTTTTAAAAGGTACTCCCATGATTTTTTAGTTTTAAAATTTGATTTACCGGTAGGAAACAGCGCTTCTTTTCCTTTCCGATGTGACAAAGATAACCTCTTCCATAAGAGTGGGTGAACGTACTTTTTTGTAGATTATTCTGTATTGTAAATACTTTGATTCATAGTTGTTTATATTGTGTTATAGCTTGCTGATGTCCGTAATATTTGTTATATTTGAAGAACAAAAAAACAACCATAAAAACATATTGCAATGAATGAAAATGAAGAAGAAACGAAGTTTGTCGTCAAGGCCTACCTCAAAGCCGACCTTGCCCATCTGTATCACCCCAACCTGCCCATTCCCTATGCCATGTGCAAACTCCGGGGTTGGATCCGTAAGAACAAAGAACTCCATAGCCTTCTTTATCAGGGTGGGGAAGGGAAGAACGACCACTCCTATACCCGCCGCCAGGTCAGCCTGATCGTCCGTTACCTCGATACTCCCTGATAAAATATTTGTAAATAAAACGCCCTAATATATTATGCCCCGTGACAATATATCCCATGCTACATTAGAATATATGTAAAGAGAATGGAGAAGGGAGAATGGAGAAGTGGACTGCGCTACGCTACACAAAACACTGTATAGAGTTTTATTTATCAGTTTTAATATGTTCTTTTGTTCTTCTGTCTAAGAACTCTGTGAAACTCAGTGTTACTCTGTGGTGAATCCCCTTCCTCAAAACGGCAGCTCCTCCTGTCTCTCCCCCTTTCCTTCTCCCTTCTCCCTTCTCCCTTCTCTTCAACTCTTCTGCTGTTCGCACTCACCTGATCGGGTGTGAACTCTATCACCGCGTATTCCGTTATTCCGCTTTCGTTCATTCTTTTAGGGAATCCGTCCCTCTCCAACACCTGTATCAGTACCTGTTGTGTCTGCCTGTTTGCTTGTATGCGTCCGTACAAACTGATGGTTCCCATCAGTGCTGCTGCCGGCCTCCATTTCACCTCAATGTCCGTGGGGGTAGCCGCCCGGTAATAGACGTACAGATTCTCCTCCACCGGCTCCTTCATGCGGTGCTGTTCGTTCCGTTTGTTCAGTCCTGTAATTTCATCTCCCTCGTACCAGTACCGGTATCCGTTCTGTAAGAGATATATTGCCTGTGCATATACCCCTTCATAGTCTATCGGTGCGTGGAAGTCAATCTCCGTGAGTACGGATAGCAGAAACCTGCGGTTTCCTCCCATGTCCTGCATACACTGCCGGTTGTTGGTGCTGGCAATGAACGATGCTCTTCGTATGTACTTTTCCGCCTGTACGTCGTACACCTTCCGCTCCGTCACGCTCTCCTGTGTGATGATCCGTTTCAATGCCGCTATGTCTCCCTGTTTCGCCCCTTCAAACTCCTCCATGTTGATGAGCAGCCGGTTGGACAGCAGTAGCAGGTCATCCTTGTTTCCCGGGTCTATCATCCCGTTGCGGTAATATTCTGCGAGTTCGGGTGGCAGCAACTTCCTGATCCAGGTGCTCTTTCCTTTTCCCTGTTCGCTGTATAGAATGAGCACATACTGGTTCACCGCCTCCTCCTTCAGTGCGCATGCCACCATACCCACGATCCATCTTCTCAGGCTCTCCTTCCAGAAGTCCGTGTCCTTTGTTTTCACTGTATCCGCTAACTGTCCGATGTAGTCTGTAGTCCTGTCCCAGGGTTTCAGTCCGTAGAAATAACTCTCGAACGGGTTGAAGTTCTTCGCGTAATTCGAGTCTATCACCGCTTTGAGATAGTTCTGGAAACAGGATATGCCCGCCATTTGGAGGTTTACGAATATCGAGTTGTAGTCCTTGTTTCTCAGTGGCCGGTATTTTCCTTTCATCCCGGACGCATTCTCCTCAAAGTCGATGAACTCCAACCGTTCCAATATCGTATTTCTGCGTATGTCATAATGTGCCTCCAGATATTCCAGTACCTGGGTAATGACCGGTTTCTTATCCTCCTTTTTCTTTTCCGCCTCTTCGGTCTTGTTCGTATAGAGGTATGCGTTGTGTATGGGTGTGGCTATATCTATCTCTGCCTCTGCGAAATCCTGCCGTACCAGCTGCTGTACGCTTTTCTCGCTCAATCCCTTCTTGTAGCATCGGTTGCCTAAGGTGTAGAGAAAAGTGTTTCTGTTTCCCGGTTCGAACTTCTCCGAGCGGCGGGTGGTTTGTAATGCCTTTCTGTACTCTAACTTCTCCCAGGGTTCTACCGTGCCCGCTTCTCCCTCTTCAGAAGCCTGCCCTTTACTCTTTTCCTTTTTCCTTCCGGGCTTTTTCTCCTTCTTTTCCGGAGGAATAATGCTCGTTTCCACCATCTCTATCTTTTCCATCAGCTCTGTGTTCAGATAAGCCTGCGTATCGAACGATGTGAAGAAGCCCCGTCCGATGTCCTTTCCGCTTTTGTCCACGGGTATTCCCAACCACATTTCAATGTGCTCCTGACATGCCTTGTACATCTGTGAGTGGTAATATTCCAACTGCTCGTATGTGATCTCCCGGGGGGTGAATGCCGCCTTTCTCATTTTACAGGCCCATGCCGATTGCAGGTATACAAATACCTTGAATCCATGTCGTTTGGGAGTGAGAAAATCCGCCAGTACGTTCGGATCGCTTTCAATGCGTTCGCGCAGGGGGCCTATCTGCTCGTCTTTCAGTTTGTCTATATCGATGGTGATCACCGGGTTGTAGTTTTTGATGCTGTACGCTAACCTCTCCTGATGGTAATTGGCCGTCAGTGTGAGGTAGGGTAGCTGCTTCTTTGTCCGGTCCGCTTTCTCTGTCTCACCTTGTTGTACAAGCTTTTCTATCCGTTGTACAATTGCCAGGTTTTTCCCTTCCCGTATCTCTTTTATCACTTGCGTGAGGGTGGTTTCTCCTGCCACCGTGCTGTAACCGTTGTAGGTGGTGATTGTAATGTCTTTCATGGTATTCGTTTTTTTAAGTTGTTTGTACCCAATGTTTGTTTGTCTTGAACGGTACAAAGGTAAACAGTAGATTTCAAAAAAAAGATTAGACTTTTCCGGTGAAAAAGCCTAATCTTCCAAGGTTGTTTTTAACTTTTTATTGTTTCGGATCGTTGAGTGCCTCTTCCTCCGCTTCGGCTATGTCCCGGATGGATTTATAGATTTCCGCCTCGGCACTTTCTTCTTTCAGATTGCCTTTTCCTTTTGTTTTCGGGAACTTGAAAAACAACGATAATATCCTTGCTATTTTTCTTACATTCTGATTCTTATCCTTTTTTTTCTGTTCATGCGCTTGCCTGGCAAATGCCTCTAAGATGTTCTCTTTCTGATCTTCTATCGGTATCTTTTCCGATAATGCCAGTTTCACACTTGCAACTAAACGTTCCGTATCGATCTCTGTTCCTTCTGTGATAATAATGGACACTTTGCCCTCTATTACCGTCACTTTTTAAAATTTGTAGTTTTAATCATAAATGTCTAATAATGGTTTTAAAATAAAACATAAATTAATATTTACGATGCGAAATTAATGGTTATTAGCATGGAATACAAGTTTTATGAGAAAAACTTCAATATTTATAAAATATATCCCCGTGTATTAAATAGAGGGTAGGGTACCCTACCCTCTATTTAATACACGGGGATTTTTCTTTTAAAAAAAGAAGAAAATACGCGTCTGTGCGCGTGTAGCACGTGCGTACATTATTATAGGGAAAAGAGTATAAAGAGGGGGTAAATTCGGTAAATGCTGATGTAGTATCGATAAAATTATAAAAGTGTTTCAATAGACGTTCGTTTAATGGCACAAAGTTAAAACGTATATTTGAAATGACAAAATATTCTTATAAATATTTTTTTGTTTTTGAAAGTTAAAGATTCAGATCCTTTATATTCAGCGGTTTATGTAATTGATAAAATTAGTTATTTGATGCATTATTCCGTAAGAATGCTCAGCCGTAAATCTCCCCAAATAGACGTTTCATTAAACGAACGTCTATTGAAACACTTTTTGCTTTCAACTGACTCGTTTATAGTATTTTATCTGTCAGTTAATGAACAACTACGGAAAACCACTTGGAAAGAGAGATGCAAATATTGCTGTATATTACATGAATGCATCGCAAATGATTGAATATCAATAATATATTAGATGTTCAAAGCCCCGGGAGAACACCCTTTTTTGAACTACTCACAGAAAAATGGAAGCGGATAAAGAGACTGAAATTTGGTATGCCATGCGTGCCACCTACCGTAGAGAGCCTGATGCCATGCGACTGTTTGCGAAGGAACATATCGACTATTTCGTTCCCATGCAATATAAAATAAGCATTAAAAACGGGAAAAAAGTCCGTGTCCTGGTTCCTGTCATCTACAATCTGATTTTTGTTCATGCCTGTCCTTCCGAAGTGAAACGTGTCAAATCCATGGTTGCTTATTTACAGTATATTACCGATACCCGAAGCGGTCAGAAGATAATCATCCCCGATCAAGAGATGCAACGTTTCATTGCCGTGGCCGGTACTTATCATGAGCAACTCCTTTACTTCCGTCCTGATGAATTGAATTTGTCCAAAGGCACTAAAGTCCGTGTCACGGGTGGTGACTTCGAGGGTCAGGAAGGCATTTTTCTGAAAGTGAAGGGTGCCCGTGACCGTCGTCTGGTCATAAAAATCCAGGGTGTCATCGCTGTTGCCATGGCGTCCATCCATCCGGATCTGATAGAAGTAATTAAATAATTCAAATTCCTTAAATAGTATGACTCTTTCCGAAGAAGCCGCCTCTCTTCAGCGCGCTGCGCATGAACTGATGTATTTGGGTATGGACGATAGTCCCATCTATAGTGATGATTTGTCCCGTCGTAACAGTGAGGTTTACCGTTTGACCACCGCCTTGTATGACTCCGGTGCCAAAGGTTCCACCCTTGAAGAACAGGCCCATGTCTGCTTGGCTCTCCTGATGGGTTACAATGCCTCCTTCATCGATTACGGTGAAAAGCAGCAACACATTCAGGAAGTTCTGGACCGTTGTTGGGATCTTCTTGATGTCCTTCCCGCTTCCTTATTGAAACTCCGTCTGCTAACCGCCTGCTATGGTGAAGTATTCGATGAGCCTTTGGCGGATGAAGCCCGTGCCATTATCGCGTCGTGGGATTCCACGTCGCTTACTACTGAGCAGCAGGAAGCCATTACAGAATTTCAGAATGTGGTGGACAATCCTTATCCGTGGGAGTATATTGACGAATAGAAATAGTCCGCATAGTTATATCGAATTTACGTTGAAGAGCTGAAAAATCGGAAAAATATACAAAGAAAGTTTTATTGAATAGCAATGAATGTTTTAATAACAGGTGGAGCCGGATTTATTGGCTCTAATTTATGTGAGGCGTTACTTGAGGATGGTAATCAGGTGACTTGTTTGGATAATTTTGCGACAGGGCATATTGAGAATTTGTTACCCTTGATTGATAAATACCCCATTACATTTAAATTAATTGTAGGTGATGTACGCAAATTGGAAGATTGCCGGAAAGCAGTGGAAGGTAATGAGTACGTTCTGCACGAAGCGGCTCTCGGCTCGGTTCCCCGTTCTATAAAAGACCCTGTCACTACCAACGAAGTGAATATCTCCGGTTTCCTGAATATGCTGGTTGCTGCCAGAGATGCAGGTGTGAAACGCTTTGTCTATGCGGCCAGTTCTTCTACTTATGGTGATAGTAAAAGCCTTCCGAAAGTAGAAGATGTGATAGGTAAGCCTCTCTCTCCTTATGCGATTACTAAATATGTAAACGAACTCTATGCCGATGTCTTTGCCAAAACTTATGGTATGGAGTGCATTGGTTTGAGATACTTCAACGTATTTGGTCGAAGACAAGATCCCAACGGAGCATATGCAGCTGTGATTCCTCTCTTTGTAAAGAAATTAATAAATCATGAAGCTCCCGTTATTAACGGTGATGGTGAGTACAGTCGTGACTTTACTTATATTAAGAACGTGGTGCAGATGAACCTGCTGGCATTAGAAACTACCTCTTCGGAAGCTGTAAATCAAGTTTACAATACTGCCTATGGTGAACGTACCACCCTCAATCAACTGATAGACTGTCTGAAGGAGTTTCTGGGAGAATTTGATCCTGACATATTAAAGGTGAAACCTATTTACGGTCCTAACCGTGCCGGAGACATTCCTCATTCATTGGCTTGTGTAGACAAGGCGAAAACTCTTCTTAATTATAACCCCGGATATTCAATGCGCAGCGGACTGAAAGAAGCGGTTGCCTGGTACTGGGAGAATTTGAAATAGATAAAACATAGATACATATATGGATACTAAAATTTGTGTAATCGGTTTGGGTTATGTTGGTTTGCCATTGGCTAGATTATTTTCAACAAAATACAAAACGGTTGGCTTTGATATGAACTCAAAGCGGGTAGAGGCTTTAATGGCAGGGCATGACGTTACGCTTGAAATCAGTGACGAGCTGTTACAATCTGCCATTGCCGGTGGTTTCACCTGTACCTCTGATATAGAAGATATCAGAGATTGTAATTTTTATGTAGTGGCAGTTCCCACTCCTGTCGATGTAAATAACAATCCCGATCTGACACCTCTTTATGGTGCGAGTACCACTGTAGGTAAAGTGATTTCCAAAGGGGATATCGTTGTTTATGAATCAACTGTCTACCCAGGTGTTACCGAAGACGAATGTATTCCGGTGATAGAAAAGGTGTCTGGCTTGAAATTCAATGAAGATTTCTTTGCCGGCTATTCTCCCGAACGTATTAATCCGGGTGATAAACTCCATACGGTAGAGAAAATCAAGAAAGTAACTTCGGGCTCTACTCCTGAGGTAGGGAAAAGAGTAGACGCAGTATATGCTTCTGTTATAACTGCCGGCACACATTTGGCACCTACCATGCGAGTGGCTGAAGCTGCAAAGGTGATTGAAAACTCACAGCGTGATATTAATATTGCTTTCGTAAACGAATTGTCTAAGATATTCACTCGTATGGGTATTAACACATTGGATGTACTTGAAGCTGCAAGTACTAAGTGGAACTTCTTACCTTTTAAACCCGGTTTGGTGGGTGGTCATTGCATTGGTGTAGATCCTTATTATTTGGCCCAATGTGCACAGCGCTACGGTTATAATCCTGAGATTATTCTTGCAGGACGTAGGATGAATGATGGTATGGGAGAATATGTAGCCAACCAAGTGGTGAAACTTATGTTAAAGAAAGGTATTAAGGTATTGAATTCCAGCATATTAATGCTTGGTTTTACCTTTAAAGAGAATTGTCCGGATGTACGTAATACGAAGGTTATTGATATTTATAAAACATTACAAACGTATCATATTGATATTACAGTTTATGATCCTTGGGCCAATCCGGTTATTGCACAGCATGAATATGGTATAGAAGTTATCAATGAATTGCCTTCTGCGAAATACAATGCTGTTATTTTAGCTGTGGCACATAAAGAATTCTCTGATTTGGATATCATGTCGTTAGTGAATGATGTTCATGTTATTTACGATGTGAAAGGTTTCATAAATAAAAACATTATTGATGGAAGTTTATAGTAGGTCCAAATGACGAAATTAAGAGTTCTACATATTATACCATCATTCGACGTTGGAGGAGCTGAAAAAGTGGTATTGACCTATTTGCAATCTGCAGAGAGTACAAATATTCAGTTTCGAGCAATTTCTTTATATGCAGATAGAAATACAATTTATAACAAGCAAATAAGTAAAGAAGGATTGGATGTTATTTATTTGGATAAACATTTAGGATATGATTTTGGAATTATTTTAAAAATCCGTAAACAAATAAAAGCATTTGATCCTAATGTAGTTCACTGTCATTTAAGGACAATGAAATATATAATACCTGCGATGATAGGTTTGAATAAACGAATTAAATATTTTTATACGTTTCATAGCATAATCGAGTCTGAGAATAAGGGGTTGGTGGATCGTTTTTTTAATAAGATTGCTTTCCGTTTTAGTCATATTGTCCCTATAGCATTGAATAATACACAATTGGCAAAAATAAATAGATATTATTCTATTTCATCGACCCGAATAATACCTAACTCTATAGATGTAAAAAGGTATGTTGTTGATGAATCTATACGGAAACAGAAACGATCAGATTTGAATATTGATGATGAATTTGTATTAGGACATGTTGGGAGATTTGATTTGGTTAAAAATCATTCATTTATTCTTGCTGTTTTTTGTGAGCTCATTAAGGTAAATAAAAATTCTAAATTACTATTAGTCGGAGGGGGAAGTTTATTGGAGGAAATTAGAAGTAAGGTGGTAGAATTAGGACTGTTGTCTAATGTAATATTTGCAGGTTCATGTTATGACATTCCTTCTTATATGCAAGCTATGGATGCTTTTATTTTTCCATCCTTATATGAAGGTTTGGGAATTGTGGCTATAGAAGCACAAGCATCATCTTTACCGTGTTTAGCGTCAGATAAGGTTCCTAGGGAAGTGAAGATTACAAACCTTTTAGAATTTGAATCATTAGATGCACACCCGCAAGTGTGGGCTGAAAAAATTCTGTGTATGGCAGAAGTTAATGTGAGAAAAGATATGAGTATATTCATATCCAATGCTGGCTATTCTATAGAAAAAATGATGCAACAACTCGAGAATTTATATAATAATGCATAAAGATATAAGTAGACTGAAATTAGGGGTACTGTTTTTTTCCTTTTTTTCTATTTTATCCCTTCCATTAGGTTATCTGAGAAATTGGTTATTGTCTAAGATAAGTGTAGAAGCAGTATCTGCTTTTGCTTTGATAAACATACTGATAGGCTTGATAAGTACATTCTTTATTTTTGGGGCGACTAATGTATATTCTACTTTTTTACCTAAAATAGATGAAAAAGCAAAGCAATTTCGATTTGTAGTTAGTAGCTATGTAAATTCCATAGTACTAATGTTAGTAATGTTCTTAATATTTTATTATTTATATCCGTATTTACCGAAAGAGATTATTGGAGAATTAAGAATTTCTAATTGGTGGATAATGTTCTTTTTTACTTTCTTTTTTGGATTGGCTCAAGTTGCTGTTAGTGCCCTTATCGGTTTGCGCGAATATAAATTATCTGCATGCTTAAGTAATAGTCAGATTTTTGCTGTTACCACTTTTTTACTCTTGGTTTTAGGAGGATATTTTTCTTACTTCAAGGGAAACGAGTTAAACAGTTTTTTTCTTTTAATAGGTTCAGTTTGGTGTATAGTCTTTTGTATGGCTATTTTTGCTCTAAGTAAAAAATTACCTGTTTCGTTTAAGTGGTTTTTACCACAAGGATATTGGAGTCAAGCTATATTTATTCACTTAGGTACAATTTTGACTTTTTTATATTTATATGTAGATCAGATTATCGTTTTGAGTTATCTAGGCGCTAATGAGTTGGCACAATATTTTTTAATCGTTCAAATAGCCAGTCTTGTTACTTTCATTCCTATAAAACTTGGAAATGTTTTTCAATCAACTTTTGCGTCACTTTTGCGATGTAACGGAAAAGATGAAAATGCACAGTTGACAAAACAATATCATAAAGTGGCTAAATATACGCTTCTTTTGACTTTTTCTATTGCTTTGACTTTTATATTGTTTAATAAAGAGGTTTTAGGACTGTTTGCAAATAAAATAGCACTCAATAATTGGTGGTTTTTATTATTGATATTAAGATATTTCATAGGTAGCTTAGGAAATGTACATGCTATGATTATTATTGCAAAAGAAAAAAACAGGTCATATTTTACAATGAATGCAATAATGGTGCTTCTGCAAATTATATTATCTGTATTATTTGTAACGCGATATGGTATTTTAGGTATAATTATTGCCTTTATAATTACTACTGTCGTTGCTCAAATAAATTTAATTTATCTGCTAATATACCAATGTAAGATAAGACTTTTTAGTATGAGAACATTGGGTGTTTTATTTATTGTTCTGTGTTTTTTTGTTGCGTTAAATCATTATGATATTGCTTTTGTAATTCGTTTGTGTCTTTATTTATTGTCTGTACTGCTTTCGTTGAAGATATTAAATGTGAATATAAAACCGTTACTTTTTTTCTACAAAAAATGAAAAAAATATTACTGAAGATATATAGGGTGTTGTTTCCATTCCCTTATGTAAAATATTGTAGCCAAACTATTTATGAGGTTTTGTTGGGCTGTTTGAGAATGTATGAGACCACAAAAGAAAGTAAATGGGAGAAACGTTGTGATAAAGTCGTAGCGCTATTGAAACATATACAACGGCCGGACGGTGGATTTGATATTGGTTATGATTTTAATTTTGGCATGTTGCATAAGAAAGGAGATTCGACTTCACCTGAATTGGTAGGGTTATTGGCATTAACGGAATATGCACGTGTTTTTAATAAGTATGATGAAATAGAACCCTATGCTGCCAGAGCTGCAGAGTGGATAAGGAAATTTGCCCGGAAAAAAGGAGAAAATATTTTTGCAATTCCTTATTCGCCATATAATACAAAAGAAATAATGGTTTATAACGGTACGTCGTTTGCTTGTGGTGCTCTGGGATATTATTTAGGTGTATATAAAATTAAAGATCAGGAATTGAATGACATTTATAAAGGTATGATCAATTATCTTGAGAAATCCATGTTTGCAACTCACAGCCATTCAGGAAAATTCTGGTATTATCCGGTGCAGGATCGGACAGATCTTTCTACTGAATTTCTGGGTAAGATTGATTATTATCATCAAATGCAACAAGTTGAAATGCATTCGCTGGCACAAATGGTGAGTTTTGATACACTTCAAGAAGACATAATAAGAAATGCTTCTGAGCATATTATTTCTCTATCTGATGACTTTGAGATACCACCTTACACCAATAGCGATCTTTTTTTTAAAGGTTATATTCATACCTGGGGTTTATGCTCGGTCGCTTCAGGATTAATGATGGCTCAGATAAGTTTGAAACAAAAAATAAATGGGGCAGATGATCTGATAAAGAAGATTATTAATTGGATAGTGAAAAATGCATGGAATGGAACTTATTTTTATCCGACTTTGAATACTGAAGGTATTCCACAGGAAAAAAAAGATATGATTCGCTCGGATGCTTGGGTTTTTAATACTTTCTGCTGCTACTATCAACAAAACATTCAATGTGGTTTTGATGATATTATTGAAAGTTGTTATCTTAATATGGAAAAACATAATTTTTCCGGACCGGAGAGTCATGCACAGCATAAGCAAAAGGGATTATTATTTATGCGAAATTTGCTCCGTCATATAAAATGAAAATACATTATGAAGGTAATTATATTTGCAAATTTAACATATAAACCGATAATTGGTGGAGTTGAAAACTCACTTCACTATATGTCTCAATCTGCATTGGAGATGGGATATGAATCGGTTATTTATGTTAGTGATCTATCTAAAAATAAAAATGAACGGTTACCATTATTTGAAAGAAATAATCGAATAAACATATACCGTTTCAGGAAAATTCATACTGTTAATCTTTTTTTCTTTCTTGACTCCGTGTTTGCTGTTTATTCAGCTTGGATTGGATACCGGCAGTTGAAAAAAAAATATGGAAAAAATGTTCGAATTGTAGCACGCCACCATATTATGGTATGTGCTGCAATATTGGCAGGTATGGAGAATGTTGCTTATTTAGTTCCAAGTATGGTTAAGGGGCTTAATGATAGGAGGAGAGAAGGGCTTTCTTTTAAGGAGAGGTTTAAAGAGTGGCTTTTGATAAATATGAATATCCGTTTGGACGTTTGGTTACAAAATATAGCTTTTAATAGATGCGCGGACTGTTTTGCCTTTAGCTTAAATATGAAGTCTCAAATAGATAAATTAGTAAGCCGAAGAACAGTATCTGTGGTAAAACCCGGTGTTGACACAAATGTTTTTAAATTTGATCCGGAAAACAGATGGAAATGTAAGATAGAACGAGGTTTGGAAAATACATTTATTTTTCTATGTTTGGGACGAATTATTGAAGCAAAAGGTTTTTCTGATGTAATTTGGGCCTATGATAATTTGCCGGATGAAGTAAAAAGAAAATCTAAAGTTTTAATAGTTGGAGACGGACCTGATAAACCAAGATTGGTAAAAATAGTTAAAGAAAAGAAACTGATTGATAGAATACTATTTTTTGATGCAACTTCTTATCCTTATGAATTTTACAATTTATCCGATTGCTTCATGATGACTTCGCGTTATGAAGCTTTCGGGCAAACACTTTTAGAAGCCATGTCGTGTGGGTTACCTGTTGTAGGTTATAAATCTGATGGAAATAATATCTTGACAGCCACCAATGAGTTGGTTATAGAGGGAGAAAATGGATTATTATGTGCTTTTGATGTTTTAGAACTCTCAAATAGTATGGCGACAATATGTAATAAATCTAATGATGAGTTGGAAAAGTTTGCATTGAGCAATATCGACAGAATGAAATATGAGTTTAATTGGGAGAGACTGATTGATGATACATATGCTTAGCAGACTTATTTAGAAAATGATTTTTTTTGCAATTGCGGTGCTATACCTTTTTTTTATTTTATCTTGTTTCTGTATATCTTATATTATTTTTGATACGATAGTGGAGAGGAAAAAGGCACTGAAAATATTTTTATTGTCTTCTTTATTATATTTTATTTTTGCCTTATTTGCGTATTGGGCGTATGCAATAAATAATAATTCATTCTTTCAATATCCTGATCAGGAGAATTTCTATGAAATGAGTCAATATTTAGGAAGACTCCCCAATTTGAAATCTATTTTTGATGGTTGCTTTACTGATCAGGTATATCTTATCTTAACAGAAAATCAAGGAGCTTATTTTTATTTAGGTATCACCTCCTATTTTGCGAATCATTGTTTAGGAGGTAATAATGTTCTTTTTCAAATATTGAATGTTTCATTTTTGGCAGCATTAATACCTGTCTTTGTTTTCCGTATATTAACTACTTTTGTTTCTGTGAAAAGGGCTTTTAAAAGTACAATTGTTTTTGTTTTTTGTTCATATATATTTTATTATTCACCTTGGATATTGAGGGATATACATATCGCACTATTATATACAATTGGTTTATCTTTGTTATATTCTTCTTTTAAATTTTATCGGCTATTGGTGTTGTGTGTATTGGCCTTTATTACATTTTATTTTCGAGTAGAACATGGGCTATTCATGCTTTTTATGCCATTACTTTATGTATACGAGCAAACTAAAGGAAGTAAAATTGTTCGTTATAGTTTAATTACCATAGGTGTTGTTATAATGCTATGCTTGAGTGTTTTAATTATTCCTGATATAATGGCTTTTCAGGGAACTTTAGAACGTTATCAACATACCACTCAGGCGGTAGCAGAGGAAGGTGGGTTGGGGAAACATATTTATCGATTACCTACGGGGATAAAAGAACTTGTAATCATATTATATTCTCAAATGTTTCCTTTTCCTTCATGGAACTTAGTGGCTGATGCTAAAGATTTCCCTCAGTTAATTATCGGTTTAACACAGATGATAGCTCCTGCGTTTTGGTTTGTTGTATGGTTTTGTGTTATTCAAATTATTCGTTTTAAGGATTATCGGAAATCACTTCCTAATATTCTTATTCTTTCAGTGTTAATCTTTTTGTTTTTTTTATTAGCGAATTCAAGTAATATTAACCCCCGTCGACTTATTTGTATGTATCCCGTTCTCTATATTTTTTATGTTATGGCAAAAGAAAGATACCCTTTTTATATAGTAAAGAACCAAAAAAGAGGTTTAGGTATCTACTTCATGTTATGTATTGCCTATTTATTTATGAAATTGTGAAATGATGAGGCAGATTTGTGTATTTATTGTTGGGGGTGGTAGTGTTGTATCCGGAACTTTCTCGGATCATGTAGTAATAGGAAGAAATCTTGCAAGAGTGATAAGATGAGAAATAGAAGGAATGTCATATTCTTATCTCCATTGTTTCCTACAGGAGGAATTACAAGTTGGACTAAAAATATGTTGGAGTATATTCAGCAGGCGAATATTCAAAATGTGATTCATGTAGACGGTTCTATTAAGTATAAAAGTCCGAATAAAGCCCGTCATCCGGTTTATAGGTTGATAAGTGGAATAGTGGATACTTTACGTATCTTTTATTTGCTGACTACAGGATGTTTAAAGCATCATCCTGCTGTGATTCATATAGCTACCCCAGGGTCACTTTCTCTATGTAAAGATGTGTTTTATCTTATTATAGCCAAGTGTTTTAGGGCGAAATGTATTTTTCATTATCGTTTTGGTCGGATACCAGAATTAAGTGAGCGCAAAAACTGGGAATGGAACTTGTTATGCTTTAATATGAAACATGCATACCGGATTATTGTTATAGATGCTCCTTCCTATAAGGCTTTATGTGATACCGGGTTTGAAAGTAAAACAAGACTCATAGGTAATCCTTGTTCGCCTAAAGTAGCTTTGTTGGCAAATCAAGATGTGGAAGAGAAACAAAAAAATCATTATGTTTTTGTAGGGCAGATAATAAGGACTAAAGGAGTATATGAATTATTAGATGCTTTTTCTCAATTGAGAAATGAGTTTCATTTGACTATGATAGGTCCTTATGATGAAAAAATAAAAAATGATTTGTTGACTATTTCCCAACGGAGAGAGGGTGACTGGTTTTGTCTCTTGGGTAATCAACCATCGGAGGTAGTACTTGAATATATGAGCAAGGCCGATGCTATCATACTACCATCTTATACAGAGGGATTCCCTAATGTAGTACTTGAGGCGATGGCGATGGGGTGTCCGGTGTTGGCTACTCCGGTAGGAGCCATTCGGGATATGATAGATGCGGATAGTGAACAGGCTGCTGGGATATGTTTTGAAGCAAAATCGGCGGATGCAATAATAGAAGTGCTTGATAAGTTTTCCGGTGTTGATAATCATCTTGATTATGCTATTAACGGAAAGAGAAAAGTACTGGCATGCTATACCATGAAATCGATATTCTCACAATATCAAAAGGTGTGGTATGAGAGATAAAATTTAATAGAATCAGACTGTTTTTGATGAAAATTTCTTTAGTTACCGTAACTTTTAATAGTTACCGAACTCTTCGTGATACCATTCAATCTGTTTTATCTCAGACTTATCCGGATATTGAATATATTATTGTAGATGGCTGTTCTCAAGATAAAACCATTGATATAATAAAAGAGTATGAACCTTTGTTTCATGGCCAACTAAAATGGATCAGTGAGAAAGATAATGGACTTTATGATGCCATGAATAAAGGTATCCGGATGGCTACCGGAGATATTATCGGCATAATTAATTCTGATGATTTTTATCATAGGAGAGATACTATAATGAAGGTTGCTGAAGCCTTTAAAAATAGTGATATACGAGCTGTTTATGGAGACGTGCGTTTTGTAAATCCTCAGAATTTAGATAAGACAGTACGTTATTACTCTTCTAAGAGGTTTACTCCTGAGATATTTCGATTTGGTTTTATGCCTGCTCATCCCACTTTTTTCACTTATCGAAAATATTTTGAAGAGTTTGGTTACTATAAGACCGATTATAAAATAGCTGCTGATTATGAGCTCCTTATTCGTTTCTTGTATGTACATCAATTGAAAAGTAAATATTTGCCATTCGATTTTATGAAAATGCGTACAGGGGGGACCAGTACCGCATCTATAAGAAGCAATATTTTATTGAATAAAGAGATAGTCAGAGCTTGTAAAGAAAATGGTATTTGGACTTGCATGCCGCTTTTATTCTTGAAGTATTTAGTGAAAGTATTTGAGTTGTTATTTGTAAAAGAATGAATATGCTTATTATGGAGATTTACGATTTTGTGGAGTATAATAAAGTATCAGTCTTGAAATACGTCTTAAATATTTCCAAAAAAGTGAATAGATAGTGGGTCATTCATAGAAAAGTATTATTATTGTACGAACAAACGTAATCACACTTCTGTATGAATAAAGATATCAAAAATAAGAATACTCCGTTTTTCCAGAAAATTTTGGAGGACAAACGTGCTATACGTAAATGTATTCAAGAAGGTGGAGATGTGAAGAAGTTGGCTAAAGAGCGAAGCATAAAGTTTGCAACTCCCTTATGATATAACACAGAAGATGCTATTTTCCAAGTGGTTTCTTCATTATAATGATGCAGATAAAATTATAAAGTTCGATGCGTCTGCTTCAGCAAAAGGATGTACTGATTGTTGCTTTTTATGATTTGGTAAAAAATAACTTTTATCCTATAGATTAGTTTTTATCTATAATTTAATTCAATGAACATTCTTATTACCGGAATTCACGGTTTCGTGGGTTCTAATCTTGTTATGGCTTTAAAGAGTCGTCATACTCTTTATGGGCTGGATATTGTGGTAAAAACTTTCTCATGGAAGGATATAAAACCGGAATCTTTTTCTTTTCAAAATTTCTCGAAGCTTGATGTCATCATCCATTTAGCCGGTAAAGCGCATGACACGAAGAATCAATCGGCTGCCCAGTCTTATTTTGATATCAACACAGGTTTGACTCAAAAGATTTTTGATTTCTTTCTTCAATCTTCTGCCAAGAAATTCATTTTCTTCAGTTCTGTAAAAGCTGCTGCCGATAGTGTTGTGGGGGATATACTCACTGAAGATGTCATTCCGGCTCCTGTTGGTCCTTATGGAGAAAGTAAAATCAGGGCGGAAGAGTACATTATTAATAAATTGACAGTTGACAATGGACAGTTGACAGTTGCTATGCAGCATGATAGCGCAGCTAATTGTCAATTGTCCACTGTCCACTGTCAATTGAACAAGCAAGTTTATATATTAAGACCTTGTATGATACATGGGCCGGGAAATAAAGGGAACCTGAATTTGCTTTATAATGTGGTGAAGAAAGGCATTCCGTGGCCTTTGGGAGCTTTTGAGAATCGTCGTTCGTTTACTTCGATAGATAATCTTTGCTACGTGGTAGAAGGACTATTGACGAAAGACGTTCCGGGTGGTATCTATCATATGGGGGATGATGAAGCGATGTCTACTAATGAGTTGATAGTTACTATGTGTGAGGTGATGGGAAAGAAACCGCACATTTGGAAAATAAATAGGGGAATAATGGAAGGATGTGCCGGGCTTGGCACTTTGTTTCACTTACCTTTAAATACAGAACGGCTTCGGAAGCTAACGGAGAATTATGTAGTAAGTAACGCAAAGATAAAAGCAGCTTTGGGGATAGATAAAATGCCTGTTACTGCAAAAGAAGGACTGATAAAGACAGTAAAGTCCTTTGAATGATTTACAATTGGACAATTTACGACTTACGATTGAAAATACTTTTTAAATAGATAAAGTTGTGTATTATTTAATAGTCTTAGTTCTGCTCTTCTTAGCAGAACTTTTTTATTTTTATATCGCCGATAAATACAACATCATCGATAAACCCAATGAGCGTAGTTCGCATACCCGGATCACTTTACGGGGTGGGGGAATTATCTTCTATTTTGGCGTATTGGCTTATTTCCTTACGAATCATTTCGAATATCCCTGGTTCATGCTTGCCCTGACATTGGTCACTTTCATCAGTTTCGTGGATGACATCCGTTCTACTTCTCAGGTATTACGATTGGTGTTTCATTTTTCTGCCATGGCTTTGATGTTTTATCAATGGGGTTTGTTTGCTCTTCCCTGGTGGACAATCCTTGTAGCGTTAATCATTTGCACAGGTATTATCAATGCTTATAATTTTATGGATGGCATCAATGGGATCACGGGAGGGTATTCTTTGATCATACTTGGAGCTTTAGCATTTATTAATCATTCGGTTGTTTCGTTTGTTGAGCCGGATTTTATTTATACAATGCTGTGTGCTGTGCTGGTTTTCAATTTCTTTAATTTTCGTAAGAGGGCGAAGTGTTTTGCCGGAGATGTGGGGGCGGTTAGTATTGCATTTACCATTCTTTTTTTGACTGGGAGGTTGATTATTCAAACCGGGGATTTCAGTTGGATTGTACTGTTAGTTGTGTATGGGATAGATAGTGTGTTAACTATTGTTCATCGATTGATGCTACATGAAAACATTGGTTTACCTCACCGGAAACATATGTATCAGATTATGGCTAATGAACTGAGAATGCCTCATGTGGTGGTGGCATTGATTTATATGATGATGCAGGTAATTGTTGTAATAGGGTATTTGATATTACGGGAATATGGATACTGGTATTTATTGGGTAGTGTCTTTTTATTAAGCATGCTATATCTATTATTTATGAAGAGGTTCTTCTGCTTACATAAATTCAATTAATCCTTATTATCTGAGAAAGAAAGATTTGTAAATTGAATAAAATGCATTACCTTTGTTTTCAAAGAAAAATTTCTATGTCAGCAAATGAATGTATAAATGCGTTTTCCAGTCATCTTTTTTGGGATATCGATAAAAGGTTATTGGATTTGAATACCTGTCCGGGGCAGATAATTCAACGTGTGTTGGAATATGGTACATTGGATGATTGGAAATTAATACTACACTATTATGGGTTGGAAAAGATAGTGAAAGAGAGTCAGCAGCTTCGTAGTTTGGAGCCTCGGGCGCTGTCTTTCATTTGTTGTCTTTCCGATACAAAGAAGGAGGATTATCGATGCTATCATATGCAACAGTCGAACCACGCACACTGGAGATATTAAGGGCTATTATGTCTGTTGCTATATTTTCACAGACTCGTTTGGTTGGTGGAACTTCATTGGCATTGCAATTAGGACATCGCAAGTCTATTGACTTAGATTTCTTTGGTTGCATAAAGAGTGAAAGTGAAGAGATAAAAGATACTCTTCGTGATATAGGACGGTTATCTGTTATTAAGGAATCGCGGCATATAAAAATATATATGGTGGATGATATAAAAATAGATTTTGTTGACTATGTATATAAGTGGATTGATGCTCCTTTGTGTGATGGTGATATTCGTTTGGCTTCCATGAAAGATATTGCGGCAATGAAAATTAATGCAGTGGAAGGACGAGGTACAAAAAAAGATTTTGTTGATATTTATTTCTTATTGAGGCATTTTACATTAGAGCAGATTCTATCTTTTTATAAAGCAAAGTATCCTGAAAACTCAGAGTTTAGAGCTTTGATGAGTTTAACCTATTTTGATGATGCAGAGCCACAAATAGCTCCTGAAATGCTTATTCCCGTAGAGTGGGAAAAGATGAAAGAAACAATCAGGCAAGCTGTGCGGGAGTTTCAGGAAAAAACACTTCTTTAAAATAATAAGCCGATACATCTCTTTTCACAAGAGACATATCGGCTTTCTTTTTCATCCTATCCGGAAATTATAATTATACGAGCTTTGCTACCCCTGATAATAGTTAGGATCTCCACAGAGGAATGTAGCTTTATATCCCATTTCACGTCCACGCTTCAGGCCCTCTTTGATTAATGCGGAACCTACTCCCTGGTCCCGGTATTCGAGCAGGACGGAAAGGGGAGCGATTAATAAAGATTCAAACTTACTTCCGTCTTCCTGTATGACGTACATACATGTCAGCAAGATATGCCCGATGAGTTTAATAAGTTTTTTCTTATATAACTTAACTTTTTAGCTGAAAATAAATACAATGATTCCTGTTATTACTATATAGGCAAGTGCATAAGGGATGGCTGCTTTTAGAATTTCGCCCTCTTTTCCTTGCTGATTACTTGCTGAAGTAGCTATGGCGATACTTTGGGGAGAAATGATTTTTCCTCCGGTAGCACCTACCGTATTAGCGGCTGATAGCCAGTCGGGGCTAACATTGATATGCCCGGCAACACTGGCTTGCAGTTTTCCGAAAAGAATATTGGATGAAGTATCACTACCGGTGATGAATGTACCTAAACATCCGATAACCGGTGCGAAAAGCGGATAAAGACTACCTGTGGCAGTAGCTAAGGCAGTAGCAATAACCGAGATCATTCCGGCAGTATCCATGATGGTTGACAGGCCGACAAGGCAGATAACTGTGATGAATGTTTTTTTCAACTGCTTCACAGTATTCCAAAGTACGATGAATAGGTCTTTGACTTTTGCACCTTGTATTAGTCCGCCAATAAAAGTACCGACAAAGAGAAGTACCCCTGCATGGGTAAGCCATGAGATGGTATAGTTCACTGTAGAGTCATTGATAGGAAGGCTGATACGTGTTATCCAGTTGTTCTCAAGTGTATTGCGCAGTCCCGGGAATAGGGGACTGGTCAGGATTATCAGTAAGAGAATGAGCAGATAAATACTCCATGCATTCAGGATATCTTTTCCGCGAAGAGAACTTTTGCGTGTTCTCTCTTCTTTAGAAGCTGTGAGTTTACCATAAATCACGATTACGATAATAGAAAGAATACTACCGATAATGGCCGGGGATTCTGCTCCCATATAACGTGCGGCTACATATTGGCTGACAAGGGATACACCACCGACCAATAGTGCGAGGAACACATTCTTCGGAAGTGATTTCAATTTGGGGTCTGTGAGAAAAAGCAGTACCAATGGGATGAGGAACATAAGTACGGAAAGCTGTAGCACGACATTGGTACTTAAGGTTAATACATCCAGATTGGTTTCTTTAGCCAGGACGAGTACCGGTGTGCCGATAGCTCCAAAAGCCGTGGCCACGCTGTTGGCTATTAAGCTTACTACTGCCGAGAAAACGGGTTTGAAACCAAGGCTGATAAGTATGGCAGCAGGGATGGCAACTGCGGTACCGAAGCCTGCCATTGCTTCAAGTAACCCTCCGAATCCCCATGTCAATAGTAACACCTGAATGCTTTTATCAGTAGAGATAGAGGAAAATTGTTGCTTGATGATTTCCATTTTTTGGGTCTTTAGTAATACGTTATAGCTGAAAATAGCCATTACGATAATAATCAGGATGGGAGAAATTGCTTTCAATGCACCATAGAGGAATGAATAAGCAAGATCGTCCACTGCAAAATGGAAACCAAAGATGGCTATCAGCATCGTTACAATGAGAGATATGACACTACTTTTATCGCCTGGCATTTTTAAAAAAGCCATTAATACAATAAGGAGTAAAACCGGAATAATAGCAAGAATCAGTGTCATAATCGTCAGATTTAATAATGTATAATATTCTTATAACAAAATTGGAGATCGTTTTGACTGCCCGAAAAGCAAATTTTTTTATGATTTTATCCGTGATATGCCGGATTTAAACAAAAAACGATAAGTTACATTATGGAGTTGAATAAAAAGTCCGGATATGATTTATTTAGTTAACCATATCCGGACTTTTTTTATCAGATGGGATGTCTATTTGTTAGGCATCTTCTTCATATCCAGTATTTTTTGCAATTGCTTTAAGTTGGCTTTTGCTGCTTCATTACCCATGTGGGCGGCTTGCGTGAAAGCTGCAATGGACTGATTTATATCCCCGTTAAGGAAATCGTATACACCACTATTATTGATATATTCGGCAGTCTGTTTGTTTGCCTTTTCCATAAACTTTATGGCAGTTCTCACATCTTTCTTGCTTAATGCTACGGCAGCGGCATTTAAGTTGGCTACTTCATCGTTCGGGTACATGCGTACGGCAATATCGAACACGTTTACAAAGTCGTCACTTCCTTTCGGATAGCTGTTGGCTACCTGGTACATCTCGTTCAGACTCAGGTATTTCGGATTTGTTTTGATAACGATACGTCCTTGTTCAACATCGAAGTTTACTACAGTATAATCTATCTTGCAATCTACTTTACGTAATCCCGGATAGATATCTTTCAACATGGCACGGTAAGGAACGCCACCTGCTACACGCATAATTTCTTTTTTGCGCAAAGCATCATCGCTGGTATTTTTAATGATATTGATAAACGTCTCTTTGTCTTTCATGGAAGAAGCTTCCAAGGCTTTCACCAATCCATCCCAGTTTTCACCGCCAAAGGATACCTTATAGAGGTTGGCCGGAACTTTTTCATTCTCACTCAGGTATTTCTTCAGTGCTTCGGCACGTTTCTGAGAAAGCTGTTCGTTGAATTTCAAAGGACCTTCGGGAGAAGCAAAACCTTCAATACTGATACCGGTTATGGTGAGGTTCTTATCATTCTGCACTTTATCGAACATAGAGTGAATATTCATCAACTCTTTATGATTGTTCATGAAATCGGTCAGGATAACAGATTTGCTTACCGGGAAATCCAGATGAGCCTCGTATTGTTCGCTACGGGTTTTTACTACTTCTACAGCTGGTTGAATATAAGCGACTATCGGAGACATGGCTGCCAGACGTTTCGCCTCGGTAGATACATCGTTGGTAATGAGTTCCTGTGCAATCATCTCTTCATTATTGCCACAACCGCAGAGGTTTTCAACCAGATTCAGTGCTGCATTTTGCATCCATGGCTGATAAGGGATTACCTGCGTATAGTTTAGTACTTCTCTTTTATCATAAGGGATAACGATACCTGCAGGTTTTTCTTTTTCTATTGCCACCCCCCGTATATATGCTTTCTGGCGACGACGACCGTTGATTATAATATCCTGTAAGGGTACATTGTGCTGGCCGTCTGTCAGCAGCGGAGTCAGCGTAAGTGAACGTTGGGGACTAACTACAAGATTCTTCATATCGATCGTCATGCTGATATAAAGAGAATTGCCCTGTTGCCACAGTGATACGTCAGATAAACTGATGGCATCATTGTAAAGTTTCTGGGCACTGGTGGGAAGTGCTATGACAAGTGCCAGCAGGAGATATATAATATTTCTTTTCATTGTTACAGTTGGTTTATAGGTTATTATTTAATAATGTAGATGAAGCTAAGACCTACTTTGGTAGGACCGAAATAGTCTTTAGTATTATGACCTAATTTCTGACCGTTGTCCCCCGGTTCATATTTGTCATATTTGATGTGAGCGTAGCCAAGTCCGATGGTGGCTTCCATACTCCAGCGTTTGTTTAATATCCACTGATAACCGTAAGATATACCAGCACCGTAAAGTTTACCATCATACCGGTCATGCCCCAGTCCGAACATGTCAAGGTTACTGATGTCCACATCGGCATAGTGTCCGTGCAGGCCGAAGAAACTGCCATTAAAACGTTCGCAGAGCCAGTAACGTAGTTCAGGCTGTACTAACCAATGCTTGAACTGTTTGTTGTCCGAAAACTTCCAGGGGTTGTAATTGCCCGATACATCAAGAGTTAATTTCTTTGCCAGTCCTATTTCAAATCCTAAGTTGGGAGTACTTGTGGCCCAGTAGAGGGCATTTGTCTTAATGGCAAATTTGGGTAGATAGGTTTGAGTTCTTTGCTTTTGGGCATATGTACCCGTTGCAAAGGCTAGCAGAAATCCTACTGCTAAAATTAATTTAATTGTTTTCATTTCTGTTTTGGTCTAGGTTTTATTATTTACTGCCTATACCAACACCTGCCGGAATGGATTTGTTTTCGATTGATAAATATATTTTTTTACGGTAAATAGCTTGCGGTGGATGATGAATGGTCGTTCATTGCTGATCGCTTTTCTCTAAAAACCACGATAGTAACCGCTGTTACTATCAGAACAATTCCTATAACACTCTTTAGAGTGAACAATTCCTGAAAAACGAGCGTCCCTATGATGACAGCTGTTAGAGGTTCCATGGCTCCGAAGATAGACGTAAGGGTAGGACCGATGAGTATAAAGAAAGTATATGGAGTGATAAAAGTTTCGTGAGATTCAATATCTTTGCTGAATATTTATTCAGAAGTTAGATATAGAATATGAAGAACCCGATTCCTCAATATACTTTTTACAAGACTAAGTATGGAAGTGAATTATTAATTGACGTTGTAGAATTAAAATACATAAAAAGGTTTTTATCCGAAAACCCTATTCATACATTGACATATTATGATATCACTTTCATCACTGAGGGGGAGGGGAGTTTCTCTATCGATAATCAGAATTATGAAGCGACTCCTTGCGACGTGTTTTTTTCTCAGCCGGGGGAAATACGGAGTTGGGATACGAATCATATAACAAACGGTTATGCGCTGATTTTTGAAGATCGGTTTTTATCTTCTGTCTTTAAAGATTCTTTGTTTGTGTAGCATCTTTCATTTTTTGGATGGGATAAATCATGCTCCAAACTACACTTGTCTGATGAACTTTATAAACGCATGCTCCGGCTTTTGCAGAATATTAAAACAGAAATAGACGGATATAAACAAAATGATATACATGTATTGAGAGCACTGCTTTATGAAGCACTCATGTTGCTGGACAGAACTTATCAAAATGAGATATCTGTAGGAATAATGAATAAGGAAAGCCGCAATATTCATATCAGTAGATTTATAAAATTAGTTGATATTCATTTGAGAGAGCAGCATTCTGTTCAATTCTATGCAGATAAACTTTGTGTTACTCCCAACTACCTGAATGAGTTGATGAATACTGTTATGAACATTCGTGCCAAGCAATATATACAGGATAGAGTAATAGATGAAGTCCGGAGATTGCTCGTTTATACAAATACTTCTGTCTCTGAACTTGCATTTGAATTTAACTTTTCGTCCGTCTCTTATTTTATTCGTGCTTTTCGTCAGTGTACAGGTTACACTCCTTTGGCTTATCGTAAAGAGCATAAACCGTAAAAAGTACTATTTCCCCCTTTGTTTCTATTGCATTACTTCTTTTCTATCCCTTTATCTTTGTGGTACTTATTAAACCATAAAACAGTAAAATCATGAAAGATGTAGAAAAAACAGTAGGAAATATGATAGACAAACAGAGAGTAACTTTTATCGGTTCCGTTGATGCAGAAGGCTTTCCTAATATAAAGGCAATGTTACAACCTCGTAAACGGGAGGGAATCAGTGTGATCTATTTAACAACAAATACTTCATCCCTGCGTGTCTCTCAGTTTTTAAGGGAGTCTCGTTCTTGTCTTTATTTCTGTGATGCACGTTTCTTTAAAGGAATAATGCTAAAAGGAAGAGTGGAAGTCCTGACAGATCATACAAGCAAAGAAATGATATGGCGGGAAGGGGATACGATGTATTATAAAGAAGGTGTTACAGATCCTGATTATTGTGTCTTAAAGTTTACTGCTGTTTCCGGAAGGTACTATAGTAATTTTAAATCAGAGAATTTTGTGATTGAAAGCTCCACAGGCTTATCAAAATGAAGAGGGGGGGGGAGGTAACACTATCGCCAAATGGGGGGTGTCTTGTAAAGATCTGTTTATGGCGACTAAGATGTGGATTTCAAATGGTGGTTATTCCAAGGTATAGGAATAAAGAATCTGTGATTTCGAATTTCAATGTATTTGATTTATAATCTTTCATAATTAGTTTCTAAGAACAGGACTAAATTCAATACCTTTGCAGACAAACATAGCGTAGCACTTTTGGCTTCCCTAAAAGAACAAACGATGACACGAAAACTATTTGCCTCAATTTCATTTATATTTATTGCTGCTGTAGCATTAAAAGCCCAGACAATAACAGGAAAGATTGTAGATAGTAATCAACAACCAATAGATGGAGCAACGATCGTGTTACAAACGATGGATTCCGTTTATATAGGCGCTTCGATATCGAATACGGATGGAGTGTTTCTGCTGAATCATCATCCGGAGCAATATCGTCTGATCATCCAACATCTGTTATATAAAACCAGATTACTGTCAGACGTGAAGAATGACATCGGGATTGTCACATTAGAACCCGAAGATTATGCTTTGGATGAAGTAGTCATAAAGGCGGAACGCCCTTTTGTGAAAGTGGAGGAGGGGCGTTTGGGATATAATCTTGCACAATTGGCTGATGGTAAGGTGGTGAATAATGCTTATGAGGCTTTAACAAAATTACCGGGCATACAAGAAGATAAAGAGGGATTGACCTTGGCAGGAGCCGGAAGTGTTACTGTTATTTTGAATGGCAAACCTACGACGATGAACGCTGCTCAGCTGGAAACTTTATTGAGAAATACTCCTGTTGATCGTGTGGAAAAGGCAGAAGTAATGTATAGCGCGCCCCCCCAATATCATGTAAGAGGGGCTGTCATTAATGTAGTGTTGAAACGTTCGAATGATTATTCTTTTCAAGGAGAAGTAAATGCTGATTATACGAACCATTATTTCAATAGTGGAAGTATGAATGGTAATTTTCGGTTGTCTACTCCCAAAATGGCTTTTGATGTAATGTATGGTACAAGTGATGTAAAACAGATGGAATATATGAATATTTATTCCAGGCATACATTGAAAAACAAAATATGCGAGATTAATCAGAATAACCGGATAAGTACCAAATATTGGAATCATAATTTGAGGACAGCGTTTGAATATAATTTTAATGATAAAAACAATCTGAATGTGTCTTATACAGGGAATTTTAGTCCCGATCAACACAATAACAGCCGGACTGTCGGAAACTACCAGACCAGTAATACTGATAAGTACATAGATACCCGTATGCATAACATATCACTGCAATATCATTCTGGATTCGGATTGGAAATAGGAGGAGATTATACCCGTTATACTTCAGATAATGAACAAAACCTGAACGTAAATTATGAAGATAATAGTCAGAGTCATTTTAATTTGTCGGCCGGGCAGAAAATAGACCGTTATTCTATTTATGCAGACCAAAGCCATCAACTAACCGGAGGCTGGAACTTTGGTTATGGAGCTTCCTACAGATTTGCCAATGACCATGACTATCAGATTTATAATGAAGTCGGTGGTGGTATTCAGACACAAAATACGGATTCAAAGTTAAAAGAGCAGACTACTAATTTTTATGTGTCGGTGAGCAAGGAGTATGAAACAGGGACTTCGTTTTCAGCTTCAGCTACGGGAGAATATTATACCATTGGTAATTATCATAAATGGGCTGTTTATCCGCAAGCAACATTCACTTATATGAAGACACCTAAGCATATTCTCCAGTTTTCACTGTCAACGGATAAGACTTATCCGAGCTATTGGGATATGCAATCATCCGTCAGTTATATAGACGGATATACCGAATTGTGGGGAACTCCGGGGATAAGGCCTATGACAACATACAATCTGAATGGTAATTATATCCTGAAGCAAAAGTATATTTTCGGTATGTTCTTTATGCACACGGCGGATTACTTCGTACAAGCAGCCTATCAGTCAACGGACAGGCTTGCTTTGATTTATAAAAATACGAACTGGAACTATATGCGGTTGTGGGGTGCCAATGTCATATTACCTTTTAAAGCCGGAAGTTGGCTGGATTCCCGGCTGACTTTGACAGGAATGCAAATGCATCAACGCTGTGACAATTTTTTTGATATACCTTTCAACCGGAAGAAATGGTTGTTCAGCGGATCTCTTGATAATACATTTAAAGTTTATAAGGGTTTGTCTTTAGAACTGAATGGGAATGTGCAGACACCTGCCATACAGGGGACGTTTGATGTAAATAGTGTTTTTAATCTGACGGCTGGTTTGAAATGGAGCTTTGCCAAAGACAAGGCGACTGTATCTGCTCGTTGCAGTGATATTTTTGAAACCGGGATGCCTAACATTAAAATTCGTTTTAAAGGACAACATTTGGATATGGATAATGCTTTTTATTCACGGGCATTTACAGTACATTTCTCTTATCGCTTTGGTGGATATACAAAGAAAGAAAGTAAATCAGTAGATACGTCACGATTTGGCATGTAAGTCTTTTGGGGATGATTTCAGGGGAGTTACTCTTTTGGAAATAAATACCCAAAAGTGGGGATTGATAAACTCAATATTTTCCATGAACTTTGCACCAAAAATCCGATAAATGAAATATGTTTATATAATAATATTGCTTGTTGTGATAGGAGGGCTAACTCCTTTTTCAGTGCAAGCACAGGATGCTATCCATATAGGAACCCGGTATACTCTGTTTTCGCAGATATTAAATGAAGAGAGGGGCTATTGGGTGTATGAACCCGAAAGACAGGCCGGTGACTCGATTAGAAACCTTCCTGTTCTTTATTTACTGGATGGGGATGTCTTTTTTCATTCAGTAGTAGGATTTACCCGTTTTTTCTCTTCTTCTAAAGTTTCTTCTTTACCTCCATGTATTGTAGTCGCTGTATTAAATACGGACCGTACCAGAGATTTTACTCCCACTTGTTCGGCAGCACGACGGGATGGAACGATTTATTCCGGAGATAAACCGCAGGGAGGAGGGGCTGAGCTATTTTATCGTTTTCTGACGGAGGAGTTACGTCCTGAAGTGGAAAAAAGAGTGTTGGGTGGTAGCAGTAATATTCTGGTAGGACACTCGTATGCAGGTTTGTTCACTTTAGAGATGCTTCTTCGGCACCCCAGATCATTTGATACATTTATGGCAATAGATCCCAGCATATGGTGGGATCAGGGAATTTTCCTGAGACAGTGGGAGGGAAAAGTGTCTGGAAAGGATTTCTCAGGTAAACAGCTATATGTTGCTTTTGCCACTCAGCGACGTCCCGGAGTGAAATTAAATCAGTTTTCGCTGGCAGATAGTTTGAAAATAAAGATTGTTCCCGATATGGAAAAACGGCATCTACGGGTCGTTTATAAAAAGTTTCCGGAAGAGATGCATGGTACTGTTGCTCTTCCGGGAATATTTGACGGTCTGAAGTCTCTGTTCCGACACTAATATTGTTTCTCTTTTATTGGAGAATCTGTAGAGGTATTGTCTTCCTGAAGAAGTAGCTGGGATAGTGAACGGGTACTCCATTTATCTTTAAAAGACGGAGTTATCGGTTTTAATGAATGAATATGGGGTACAGGTTTTATGTGCTTAACTCCTTTAACTGATTCCAGGTGAGTGTTACTCATTATGATTTCTCCTCTTACAATCCCTTTTTGGGCTGCAACAGCATAACCATCTGTGTCATATAGCACACCATTTATATACCATCCCAAAAAGCGGCCATTGAAATGATAGATGTCTTCTTTTCCATCAAAATATGCTACTGGAGTGCCATCCCACATATAAATTGTAGAATCTTTGTTTACATAGTTTATGTAAGCAATAGGCTGGGTGCTTTTATCGAATAAGGTCACTTCTGACTCTTGGGGGATAACAGGTTCATTTTCACCATCACCACATCCGGTCAATAATCCGATTGTGGCACATAAAACTAAGAGTAATTTTTTCATTTGATGCATTATTAATAAATATATAAATGTTTATAAGAAGTTATAGATTACCTCACATACTTCAAGGGAATATTAACCTTTTCATATAAAAAGACCGAAATATATAAAAATATCCCTATTGAGGAAGCCTTAATATCTCCAAATAAGTACATTTTTAAGAGATAATACCTAAAAGATATAAAATGCGTTGAATATGGAAAGGGAAGTGAATAAATAGAGATAATCTGCATAATTTCACTACATTTGTATCCTATGTTCTATAAATAATAATAAAGTGATATAATAATGGCCAGTTAATTGATAATATCCAAGTAAGAGATACATATGAATACTGATTTTGTAAACTTAACAACGGAGAACCTTACTAATGAGCATTTGTGCTGTATTATTCGTAGTAAGAAAGCTCACCCAGGTATTGAAGCAAAACGGCAATGGCTTTCTGACAGGCTAAACGAGGGGCATGTCTTTAGAAAGTTAAATGCAAAAGCTACGGTTTTTATTGAATATGCACCTCTTGAGACAGCTTGGGTTCCCATAATAGGTGACAACTATTATTATATGTATTGCTTATGGGTTTTGGGTAGTCCGAAAGGAAACGGATATGGGAAATCGTTGATGGAGTATTGCTTGGCTGATGCCAGAGAAAAGGGGAAGTCCGGTATTTGTATGCTTGGGGCAAAAAAACAGAAGAACTGGCTTTCCGATCAATCATTTGCAAAGAAATTTGGCTTTGAGGTGGTTGATACTACCGATAACGGATATGAATTGCTTGCTCTTTCTTTTGACGGAACTGTACCGACATTTGCACAAAATGCTAAAAAGCTGAAAATAGAAAATGAAGAGCTGACGATTTATTATGATATGCAATGCCCTTACGTTTACCAATACATTGAGACGATAGCGCAGTATTGTGAGATGAATGACCTTCCTGTATCTTTAATTCAAGTAGATACGTTGCAAAAAGCCAAGGAATTACCTTGTGTTTTCAATAATTTTGGTGTGTTTTATAAAGGAGTTTTTGAGACAGTGAATTTACTAAATGTCGACTATCTAAAGAGGATACTCAAAAAATGACAGTAAAATTTTGCTGTTATGTGGCAAGTTATCTACTGTTGGGTGATAATAACTTTACGTCTGTTAGTGAGATGTTTATAGTTGCGGTAAAATAAGTGATGATATGAATAATAATAATAAATTTTCGCTCCGTCCACTGACGGATAATGATGCTGACAGTTTGGCTCGGCAATTGAATAATAAAAAAGTTTGGGACAACTTGCGTGATGCTCTTCCTTATCCATATACTTCACAGGATGCAGCGTGGTTTATCAACTTTCAGCAAAATGACCCACTGTTGACTTGTTATGGCATTGTTGTGGATGGTGAGGTTGTTGGTAATATCGGATTTACACGTAGTGAGGATATTGAACGGTTTACGGCAGAGGTTGGATATTATATCGGTGAAGATTATTGGGGGCAAGGTATTATGTCTGCTGCCCTGAGCGTAGCTGTGGAAGATTATTTTAAAACAACGGAGGTTGTTCGGCTTTTCGCTACTCCGTTTGACTACAATAAAGCAAGTGCAAAAGTGCTTGAAAAAGCTGGATTTACACTAAAATGTATCTTTACCAAAGGGGCATATAAAAATGGTCAATTTGTCGATATGCTCTATTATGAAAGAATTAAATAAAGTGGTAATGAGAAATACAACCCATTTTCTTTCTGAAGATGCCGTGTGGGAATCTGTCTCTGAATTTGCATCTGTTGTTGTTTGCCGACGAGCAGGAGACCATGATAGACCGCTACTTGGAACATATTGTTAAATGATAGTTGGCACGGGCGATGTACTGAGTGCCGTTAAGTTTTATACGAATTGTGGTTTTGAATACTCCCATCGGGTGGAGAACTTTTTTACTGACAACTACGATCACCAAATGGTTGAAGGTGGGGTATTACTAAAAGATATGATTTACTTTAAACAAAAAATATAAGGATGAAACAAGAGATTTTATTTGTACTGCTCGATCATTTTGCCGATTGGGAAGGAGCCTATATTGCTCCAAACCTAAATTGGGGAGTTGAGCCCGGAAGTGAGAGCAGATATGTAGTTAAAACGGTATCGGTAACGAAAGGCTTTGTTGTCTCGTGCGGTGGATTCAAGGTATTGCCCGATTACACTATCAATGATATTCCTGCTGATTATGCCGGAGTAGTATTAATCGGAGGTATGAGTTGGTTTACTCCAGGTGCTGAACTTGTTGTCCCGTTAGTGGAAGATGCCATCAGGAACAAAAAACTGGTTGCAGGCATCTGCAACGCTTCGGTTTTTCTTGGAATGCACGGATTCCTGAATGAGGTGAACCACACCAGCAACGGATTGGATTATCTGAAAGAATATGGTGGAGCAGGCTATAAAGGCGAATGCCACTATGTCGATAAACCAGCAGTAAGAGATGGTAATATTGTAACAGCTAACGGCTTTTCCGCTTTGGAGTTTACTCGTGAAATACTTTATGCTTTAGAGGCTGATACTCCGAAAAAGATAGAGAAAAGTTATCGAATGAATAAAACAGGTGTTTGGGAAGCACCGGAAATAGAATAATCGTATAATTAACATTGAAAACTTTTTTTTCAAAAACTCAAACGGTGGGTAAAATAAAGAATTTATACTTATGAATGATGTAATAAATGGACGTTGCGGTTGGTGTGGAACCGACGAACTGTATGTAAAATACCACGATGAGGAGTGGGGACAATTGGTGACTGATGACAAAATACTGTTTGAGTTTCTTGTGCTGGAGAGTGCCCAAGCCGGATTGAGTTGGATTACCATTCTCAGAAAACGAGAGGGGTATCGTAAAGCCTTTTGTGATTTTGATGTTGAGCGGGTGGCACAGATGACCGATGAAGATGTGCAACGATTGGTCCAATTTGATGGTATTGTGAAAAACCGCCTGAAAATAAAATCAACCATCACTAATGCAAGACAATTTCTCAATGTACAAAAGGAGTTTGGTAGTTTTTACAACTATACGCTCTCATTCTTTCCCGACAGAAAACCGATTGTCAACACCTTTAGTTCATTGAGCGAAATTCCTGTATGTTCTCCCCAGTCCGATGCGATGAGTAAGGATATGAAAAAGCGTGGATTCAAATTTTTCGGATCTACGATTTGTTACGCTCACTTGCAGGCTTCAGGGTTTATTAACGATCATCTGATGGGCTGTGTATGCCGGAAAGAGGAAAAGTAATTGGAATAATATAAAAAATAAATCAGATGAAACAATATTTTGAAACCCAACGTCTTATTTGCCGTTCTTGGCAAGAGGAAGATATCTCGCATCTTGCCAGATTGAACAGTGATGATAAAGTTATGGAGTATTTTCTGAAAAAATTGTCTTATCAAGAGACGATTGCTTTGTACAATCAGATACAAGAGGAGTTTACTGCATATGGATTTGGGGCATACGCTGTTGAGGAGAAAGTGACTGGAGCTTTTATTGGCTTTGTCGGATTACACAATGTTACATTTGAAGTGGATTTTGCTCCAGTTGATAACAAAGGATTTGTGGATGTTGAGGCGCTAGCAGGTTTGATAAGACATGATACAATCCTAATTTCCATCATGGCTGTGAACAATGAAATTGGCTCGATTCAACCTATTGAGGCTATTTCAGAACTGTTAGCAGACAAGCCGACTATTTCCTTCCACGTTGATGCGGTTCAGGCGCTTGCCAAGATTCCGACTGAAAAGTATCTGACAGAACGAGTGGATTTCGCGACTTTCTCTGGTCACAAGTTCCACGGAGTTCGTGGTGTTGGTTTTGTCTATATCAAGTCTGGCAAGAAGATTACGCCTCTTTTAACAGGTGGTGGTCAGGAGCGAGATTATCGTTCGACAACTGAAAATGTTGCAGGGATTGCAGCGACAGCCAAGGCTCTCCGTTTATCTATGGAAAAGCTAGATATCTTTACTAGCAAGACTGGGCAGATGAAGGTAGTGATTCGCCAAGCACTTTTAGACTATCCGGATATATTTGTCTTTTCAGATGAGGAAGATTTTGCCCCTCATATCTTGACTTTTGGAATCAAAGGTGTTCGTGGTGAGGTTATTGTTCACGCTTTTGAAGACTATGATATTTTCATCTCAACGACCTCTGCTTGTTCGTCCAAGGCTGGGAAACCTGCAGGCACCTTGATTGCAATGGGAGTGGATAAAGATAAGGCCCAGTCAGCTGTGCGTCTTAGTCTAGACCTTGAAAATGATATGAGTCAGGTCGAGCAGTTTTTGAGCAAGTTAAAATTAATTTACAATCAAACTAGAAAAGTAAGATAGGAGCATTCATGCAGTATTCAGAAATTATGATTCGCTATGGAGAGTTGTCAACCAAGGGTAAAAATCGTATGCGTTTCATCAATAAACTTCGCAATAATATTTCAGACGTTTTGTCCATTTATCCCCAAGTTAAGGTAACGGCAGATCGCGACCGTGCCCATGCTTATCTCAATGGAGCTGATTATACAGCAGTAGCAGAATCGCTCAAACAAGTTTTTGGAATTCAAAACTTTTCCCCTGTTTATAAGGTTGAAAAATCTGTAGAAGTTCTGAAGTCTGCTGTCCAAGAGATTATGCAGGACATCTACAAGGAAGGCATGACCTTTAAAATTTCTAGCAAGCGTAGCGACCACAACTTTGAGTTGGATAGTCGTGAACTCAATCAAACCCTTGGAGGAGCTGTTTTCGAAGCTATTCCAAATGTGCAAGCTCAGATGAAAAATCCTGACATCAATCTTCAGGTGGAGATTCGTGAGGAGGCGGCTTATCTTTCCTATGAAACCATTCGAGGAGCAGGTGGATTACCTGTGGGAACTTCTGGTAAGGGCATGCTT
>QWCY01001554.1_pt1 | contig 41981 bp, 53 predicted proteins | sample 1972631 | NCBI WGS metagenome assembly QWCY01 (sample SAMN09866696, study PRJNA288562) | Human gut metagenome isolate pre1_stool, whole genome shotgun sequencing... | isolation source: gut | host: Homo sapiens | place: USA: California
CCGGAGTCTTTTCCGAGGGACGCGACTACATAGCCGTTTCCTTCCTGTTCCAGGGCTGTCGCGAAGGGTTCGAACTCGACGGTGTAATACAGAATACTGCCCTTGCATTTATAACAATAATTTCACATCTTTTATCTGCCTGGTTTCTGGATCCACCAGGATTTCTTCAATTGTTTGTTTCCAAAAGGCACGTTTGTGTTCATTGTCTAATCGCACATAAAGACTCTTCCAGTCACCAGAAAAACGTTCTGATACGCATTTTAAATTTTTCTTTTGCAATTCCGCTTTTTGATCACTTACTTCGGAAAGAGCTGCTGTGAGGCGGATATATTCCTGGTCATAATAATCATCAGAAAGCCGCCCTTTTTGATACATTGTATTTAAGCGATTGATTTCATCCTGGATGGACTGGGTTGATCGGGCTGGCTTGGCAGAAGCTCCGGATGGTTCCAGACATATATCGATTCGAGCTGCTTCAAGGATGGAGTCCATATGTTCCAGAAGGTATTCTTCGATAGCGCTTTCTCTGAGAGAAGCACCTGAGTGGTATCGGAATTTTCCCATGCAATTATAACGAGTATCGCAGTACACGTTGCCGTTTTTTCGGACAGCTTTTCGCTGGCGCCCGGAAAATTTGCAGCCGCAGATAGGACAGGTGATAAGGGAACTGAATATATAGGTATATCCGCTTGGACTCCAGGATTTTGCCTGTCTCGACTTGAGGAGGGCATGGTATTGATCCATAGTCATGTATGGTTCACAGTAAGGCTTTCCATCCTTATCAATGCCAGCATATTTCGGGTTGTGGAATATTTTATCAACCTTATAGTAGCTGGGACCATTCTCACCATATTTGTCGGCGATATACCGGGTCGTATGGCGGATAGAAAAACAGGAAAAATAATACTGGATAGCATCCTCCACGATAGATCTGGTAGCGGGATCCTTTTTAATGTACCCGTTTTCTATGATATATCCGTAGGGGGCGCACTTTCCGGTAACGCACATTCCTTTTGCGCGTTTATAGTCAAATACAGCTTTGATACGTTCGGAGGTCCGATCGCACTCTGCCTGGTTTACCGATAACATAATATTGATAACCATCTGCCCGTTTGCGGTGGAAGAGTCGTAATTTTCAAATATAGTTTTCCAATAACAATGATGTTCCCGAAGAATCTCTTCGGTAATGTTATAGTCTTTAATGTTTCGGAACCAACGATCCAGCTTAGTAACAAGGATCATATCGATCTTATTCTGACGGACATCTTCTAACAGGCACAAAAGTCCTTTACGGTGAGACATGCTTTTCCGGGCAGAGATACCTTCATCAGCATAGACACCTACGATGATGTAGCCGTTTTTACTTGCGTAATCCTCTAACGCCATACGCTGGGCCGGAAGGGACAGCCCATTTAGATGCTGCTCTTCAGTGCTGACACGGATATAGATACCAGCGCGGCAGGCAGGTGGTGTTTTCAACATAGAATCATCTCCTTGTGATAGTGTACGAAGAAATAGGTACAAAAAGAACACCCCTTGCCAGGACGCTTCGGAGATGATATAATTCAGGTGTTCAAAGTCTGATTTATATCTTCCGGAGCATCCGGCAAGAGAAAATCTATGTAAAGCCGTTCGGTGTTACCAGCACCGGGCGGTTTTACATTTTATGGAAGTTTAAAGAGTTATAGTAGATCGCTGATCCGGATCGTCAAGCCATCGTAAATTCCAACAGGAATCTCCTGGCTGAACGTGTAAATTGCTGGAGCTGCATCGTCTTCATAATGGTACACGGTGGTTCTTTCCTTGGCAGGATCCACGATCCAGTATTCCCGGACGCCGGCCTGGGAATAGATCGTGTTCTTCAGGCCATAGTCCATTTTGCGGCTGGCCGGAGAGACGATCTCGAAAATGAGATCTGGGGCTCCGGAGCATCCGCGGTCGGTCAGCTTATTTGGATCGCAGATTACAGAGATATCCGGTTCCACCCAGTCCTTGTCATCGGCGTCGAGGTTGACGGCGAAGGGAGCAGGGTAAACTTCGCAGGATCCGTGGTGATCAGCAATATAGTTCCCGATAATCCTTGAAATAGAGAAAACCAGTTTCTGATGGATCCGACTCGGCGGCGCCATGTCGTAAAATTTGCCGTTGATCAGCTCGGCGCGTTCTTCTTCTGGTAAGTTCCAGTAGTCTTCGGATGTATAATGGTCATTTTTTAATAATGGCATAAAATACTCCTTTCTATATTTCAGAATGCGTTTTATGCAGATAGTTCCTTCTCTGCACGTAGTTTCTGGCTTACTCGATATTGCTCGGCATTTGGCACATCGACAAATTCAACCGTCTTGTCGAAATTCTGCCGAATTACTTCTTTAATTTCATCTAAAGTAACGTTGAAAAACTCGCGGCGTTGATTTACCATATTAAGCTTACGATCTTCAAAAGCACGATGTAAGGCCGCTTCTAAAGCCGGAGCATCATCAGAAAAGATCATGGCATGAACATCAAAGTTAAATGGTACTGAAGCATCTCCAAGCTCGTCAATACGATCTTGAGGATCCAGACGACGCGTCATTCCAATCTTATATATATTTTCTCCAAAGGCTCCGATATTAGAAATAACATACACATATCCAGCGCGCATATTTGCTTGTCGGTAATCAATGTCAGAAAGCGCTTTGTCAATATCGGATAGATGATTTTCTAACTGTTCCTTTTTCTTTAATAAATCGGCATTATCAGGATTCTGTTCAATTTGTAACTGTAATTTTTCAAATGCAGTTTGATAATGACTTTGCTCTTTTTCAAACTTTTTCCGCTGTTCATCAATTTCTTTTTGAAGTCGAGCTTGTTCACGTTGCTCAGCACGAGCAGCCTTTTGCTCCTCCTTTTCTTCCTGCTTCTTTTGACGATATTCGAACGCTAAGCGAAGCTCTTTTACCTTGGCATTTAAATAGCTTTGAGAGATAGAAATCTTCATTATAGATCCCAATTTAGATATAGTTTCTGCTGATTTGTAGATTCGATCTAACGTAGCGTCAAAATTAGTATATTTTACGCGATCAATTAGATCATCGCATTCATTATTGAATGCGCGTAATAACAGTTTTTGCGTGTCAGAAACCATTTTTCTACCTTTAGCTTTGCTATCATTAACGGTCCAGTCAGTACTTCCGAGAACGGCTTTTTTGTCTCTGATGAGGTCTTTCTGAGTCTGCCGTATTTTGGCTAACTCTTCCTTATAATCAAGAGCTGAGGCAAAATCATATTGAGGAGTATACAATCCAAATTCTTGAACGAGAACCTCCTCATCTACACAAATAAGTTCTTTTTTCTTTTCGGAAATTTGTTTTTCGATATTTTCCAGGTCATATTGTTTCTGTTCAATGGCTCTTTGTATTTCGGATTTTATGTCCGCGAGATTTTTGTTGGCAGAAGCTTCTTCTTCATGAAGAGAATTTACCAAAAGCTGGAGTTTATGAGCATCCTGCATTTCTGGTGTTAATAAAGACTGAACATCTGCATATTTTTGAGATAAGTCTTGAGAATAAGCAGCCAGCTTTTTCTCATTTCTACTCTTTAGAATGGCAAGTATAATTCCTATTAATAAAGGAATTCCGTATAAAAACCATGCTGCGCAAAGTATACATATAAGCGGTGTACTGAAATACCATGGAGTCTTAAAATTACAAGTTGATGTTTCTGATAAATTATCCATACCCATTCCCTCTTTCTTTTGTGCTAATACTAAGACATTATGGACCGTTTTAATCTCAGCTCAAGTAATTCTTTCGGATATCCAGTGCAGATACAGAATTGACCGCTTGTGCAGCTGGAATAATCTTGCAGCATGTCATCTGAAATCAAGAGTTCCGCAGCAAATTGATTTGCCTCGCGTTCGATCCCAGATGTAAGTAGAAGAGTGTATTTTTTGAGAAATGCACAGTTCTCTTTACGATGTAGTAGAGCATGCCCTAATTCGTGAGCGGCAACAACCCGGAACAGGGGAGAGTCGGTGGGAATATCTTCGTTTATACAGATCCATCGTTTACGTTGGACTAATGTATAATAACCAGCAACATTACCAAGAGGCATGATCGCAATTCCTATTCCGGCAAATTTTGCAATGGCAACGGGATCTCTGGTTCCAAGGATCCGTTCATAGTACCGAATTAAACGGTAAATTTTATGATCGATTGTTTCCAAATCGCACCACCTACTTTTTATATTTGTTCTTATTCGGGTTATATTTAACCTTGTTTTCCTTCTTGGTTTCTCTTATGACGTACTCAAAAGCATTCCGAATAAGATTTCGGGATGTCTCATCTATCTCTTCTCCATCATAATACAAGGGACCACTTTCATTATTTTGGAACTGATCCATAATTCGATTAAGTGTTTTTGTAATATCTCTTTCATCACGGGAGGTGAATTCTGCTAATTGAGACGCTGATTCCCCACCGGATAATAGGTACTGTAGATTTATTTGTAAATAATTGGCTATTTCTACGGCACGATCAGAAGGGATAGTTCCTTTGCGTAACTGATTGATGTAGCCATTTCCGTAACCCAATTCTCTTTCTAATCTTGAAATAGGAATTTTTCGTTCTTTACATATTTTCTTTATGAGTTCGACACTGTTCATTATACACCTCTAAAAATTATAGAAAACTCTAAAAAACAACTTGACATATTAGAGAATACTCTATATAATGAACTCAGATTTAGAGAAACATCTAAATCACAAATGAGTTTTAGAGATAATCTCTTATAATTGCTAGACACCTTTATATTAGATTATTCTCTAAAACTTGTCAATATATTTTATAAAAAAATCTAAAAAAAGAGGTGGGAAAATGCCATTCAGAAAAGTGATGCAGTTCTGTGAAAAAGAAGGAATCCCGTTGTACACCTTTGAAAAAGAATGTGGTCTTGGAAACGGAACCATTCGTGGATGGGAGAAGGGAAGTCCTAGATTAGATTCATTAGAGAAAGTTGCGAAGAGGATGGGAATGCAGGTTAAGGATCTGCTGGAATAGGAAGGGGGTGAGAGCGATGGACCTGAAAAGTGTGTCTATTGATTCCTCAGAACGGATATTCCTGGACGGGGAAGAGCTTCAGAATGTGACAGCGTACAAACTGGAACACTCCGCCGTTTCCGAGGGACCAGCGGAGCTGACGGTAAAAATGCTGGTTACAATAGGCCAAGTTGCTTCTGAATCGTCGAAGTGGAATCTGTCGACAGATAAAATTGTTGAGGCAGTGTGCAAACGCTTGAAAGAAGAATTGCAGGCAGCCGATCAGTCAATGTCCCAGGATGACGTCAAAACATACCGGGGTATCGCTGATCAGAAGGAGCCTGGTAGGAAGGGGGGGGGTGAGAGAGATGGATAAATCATTGCTGAATGCAATGAAGATTATTTCATGTGAACTGGGAGTCATTATTGGTCTTTTGCTTTCAATTGGCACTAGGCTCTGAAAGGAGAAGTAAGTGGTGTGGATCACAAGTAAAATGTGGATGCTTCTGAATGTGCGGGTAAGCCAGTTGGAGAGACAGAAGAGTTTGCCAGCGGATGAGATTACTGAGGCGGTGCGCAAATATCTGAAAGAAGAACTACGGACTGCCGGATCGGTAATGGATAAGAAGAATGAGGAACATGTATATGTTTCGGAAAGAATTACCAACATTTCTGAACTGGAGCGGATCATAGAGAAGGAACGCAATGCATTATCGATGTTGTTGTCCCAACTTGAAAAAGAGGATATTCCGATCGATGAAGTGAGGAAAAGAATTAAAGGAATTTTGCAGCTTCATAATCAGGCATCCTCTTTTGAATTTCATGTAGAGCGGAGAAAAACTACAGACCGTATTTCGTGAGATCAATAGAATCTTCGAATTTGTCAGGTAAATTGCAGTTGCCGCCATTCGGACATGAAAAGTATTTTATAGATTCGTCCTGCTCATAGGGTGGTAATTTACTATTTTCAACAATGGAACAGGTGGCATAAAGAAAAGATGCATTGTCTGTGTATGCATTTATCTGGTATTTACCAGTGATAATAACGCGATCTTCAAGAAAAGGACAGCGCACATTCTTAGCGATGGTTGTGTAATAGGACATTCAAAGTCTCCTTTCTTCTGTACTCGGCTCTGGCGGGAGCCTGTATGGAAAGTATATCGCAAGGGAGATATGGAAGCAAGCATACAAAGATGCGGAAAGGGGTGAGAGGGTGAAGAGGAAACCTCGAGCATTACGAAAAAGACTTTCAACTCTTGAAGTGGAAGTTCATAAGCTGAAAGTCGTAAATGAGATCCTGTTCGAGTTTTGTCGGAGCGTCGCAAATAAAGACCAGCTATCGTTGCTGTCCTATCAACAGCTTAACAGCCCAAGTGCCGACAGCAATGAGAAGATCCGAATGCTTCTTGATGAGATCCGAGAATTTTAAGGAGGAGGCGAGGACAATGGAAGAAACAATTCTAAAAGCAATGCAGGTTATTGTCTGCGCGTTAGGCGCCATTATTGGTCTTTTGTTTTTGATCTTTATTAAAATCTGAAAGCAGGTTAAATGACAAAGTATTCATCTACCCGGACAACTACGGGGAGGTGATAGCGACCATGAAAGGGAAGTGAGGCGAAATGGCGAAGTCTTTAGCTGAAAATGCGATTATTGATTTTCGGTGCGAGCTTCACAAGCTGAAGACAATCCTGGGATCCGATGAGTGTATCCGGAAGATACATTCTTATGGTTCAAGCGCACTTAGCGTAGGAACCAAGGACAAACGATGACGCATATGATGAAGAAGGAGGTGCTTTACATGAGTACAGAAAAAGTGATTGCAATATTAGCAGCGTTACTTGCGGACCAAGAAAATGTAAAAGTATCTTACGAAATTCACAAGGATAATTACGCTGAAGAAAAAACCGCCTAATGGCGGAATGAAGCGTGGACAAGCAATAAGAGAGAAGGTGAAATAGATGCATGAGAACAATGAGGGGACGGCAGGTGCTCTGCCAGTACTGCGGCTAGGTCTGGAATGTATCCCGGTTCGCAGTGATCCGAGACGAGTATCGGTGTCCGAAATGTACGAAGAGGATCCGGAACTCGAGGAGTCCTACGATCAGGGCAAGCAGCAGCCGACACTATTTGAAGTGATGGAAAAGATATGTCGCATTGTTGAGTGTGTGACCTGCGGCGGCATGATATACGTTCTGGCCCACATGGCTGGAATTGCATAAAAAGATCCCCATAGCGGAGCGGCAACTCCGAGGGGATCACATGTAAAAAGTTTACACCTCTATTTTAGAGGAGAAAGAGGAGAAAATCAAGATGGTAAAAGTAACGATTGAGAACGACAAAAACAAGGATGAGATTACAGGCGAGTTCTTTATGGGGCTTATGCTTACCAAAGAAAAGAAAACTGAGGACAGCACAACTTATAAAACGTGCGCGATCGGAACAGGAAATACATGCGTGCAGCATCTCCCGAACAATATCGCGAAATGGATTACCAAGTTCTTTGGATCGGTGTATAAAACCAAGCTTGACTATGCTGCGGCAATGGCGGAGCTTGCCAAGCGTATGGATGCTGCGGTCAGTCAGACGCTTAAGGAAAGTGCGTATGCGATCGCAGATGAAATAATGGAAGAGCTGAAGGGAGAAGACGATGACGGGAAACATTAAATGCGAGATTCTGGAAACGTTCATCGAATTTCCAGAGATCCACGGATATCACCTGGAACTCAATCTGATCGAGTGGGGAGACAACGAACCGAAGTACGATCTCCGCAGATGGAACGAAGACCGTTCCAGGATGACGAAGGGTATTACCTTATCAAAAGAAGAACTGCTCGTCTTACAGGACAAGCTTTCAAATATTAAATTTTAGGAGGATCCATCTATGAACATCACAGTAACTTTTGAAACCATTGCCGAGGTAAAGACATTTGCTGAAATGATCACAGGACCGGCTGTTAAGGAAGGAAAGTCCAGCCAGAATACCGCGGTTACACCGGTGGCAACCGTTCAGCCGTCCTTTAAAACAGAGACTGCACCGGTCCCGGTTCAGAACGCTTCGGCAGTTCCAGTCCATAATTCTCCTGCAGCTCCGGTGCAGAACGTATCGGCAGCTCCAGTAACTCCGGTCCAGGGAGCGCCGACAGCGCCAGTTCAGACAGCCCCGATCCACACGGCCCCGGTGACGCAGGCTCCAGCAGCACCAGTTCAGACAGTGCCGACCAGTACGAGAACGTACACTCCGGATGATCTGGCGAAGGCAGCCATGCAGCTGATGGACTCCGGAAGACAGAATGATCTCATCAACCTTCTGGCACAGTTCGGAGTTAACTCGGTTCCCCACCTTCAGCCGAACCAGTATGGGGCATTCGCGACGGCACTGAGAGAAATGGGGGCACAGATCTAATGGGGGGACACGCGGAAAGAAGTCATTCGACCCTTAGCCCGTCGAACGCTTATCAGTGGATGGCCTGCACCCCGAGTGTGATCCTGGGAAGCCAGTTCCCGGACACTTCTTCCAAAGCGGCAGAGGAGGGCACCCTGGCGCATGAACTGGCGGAGCTTAAGCTGAGAAACTATTTCTACACGACAGAATTCGGAAAACGCAAGATGAACGCGGAGATCAAGAAATTAAGAGGAAATGAGATCTGGGCGGATGAGATGATGGGATACACCGATGATTATCTGGATTACGTTAAATCTGTGGCATTAAACTTCGCAGTTTCTCCACATGTGGACATCGAACGCCGGGTAGATCTCCGTACATACATTCCGAATCTGCCTGACGAAGCACCGGCATCCGGAAGTGCTGACTGCATCCTGGTAGGAGGCGGGGTCATCCATGTGATCGATTTCAAATACGGCAAGAGCCCGGATGGGCGCGTGGATGCAGACCACAATCCGCAGATGATGCTTTACGCATTAGGGGCATACGAAGCATACCGGATCCTGTATGAGATCCATACCGTCCGGATGTCGATCGTGCAGCCCAGACTTCCGGATGGGATTTCCGAATGGGAGTGCAGCCTGGAAGATCTCCTGAAATTCGGAGAAGTGGTGAAGGATCGTGCAGCACTCGCGATCCAAGGCGTCGGGGACTTTGTTCCTGGTCCGAAGACCTGCAGATACTGCAGGGCAAGGGGACGCTGCAGGGCCCGTGCGGAAAAGAACGTGGAACTTGCGTTCAAAGTAAAAGACGATCCGGCGCTCCTCACTTTTGAGGAGATGGGGAAATACCTGAAGGATGGACAGGACGTGGCGAAATGGCTCAAAGACATCGAGGCCTCCGCACTGGAAGCCTGCCTCTCAGGAAAAGAGATCCCTGGATGGAAAGCGGTGGCCGGACGAGCTACCAGAGACTGGACGGATATGGATGCCGCATTTGCCCGCTTGGAAGAAGCCGGGATCCGGACAGAGGTACTGTGGGAAAGAAAACCGCTTACCCTCGCACAGGTGGAAAAAATCATCGGCAAAAAGGAATTCGCTGCAAACGTAGGCGAATTTGTTACCAAGAAAAACGGAAAGCCGGCACTGGTGGAAGATTCCGACAAGAGACCGGCGATCACCAATAAGATCAGCGCCGCGGAGGCGTTCAAGGAGGAAACAGACCATGAATGAGATGACAAACGTTACAACAGGAGAAGTAAGATTCAGCTACGCGCATTTATTTAAACCCTATGCAGCAATGCAGGGGCAGGAGGAAAAATACAGTGTGACAGTCCTTGTACCGAAGACTGATGTGGACACTATGTCCCGTATCAATGCGGCGATCGAGGCGGCAAAACAGAGAGGTATCTCTGATAAATGGAATGGCGTGTGCCCGCCGATCGTACCGACACCGGTCTATGACGGTGATGGTGTAAGACCTTCTGACGGAATGCCGTTCGGGGAAGAGTGTAAAGGACACTGGGTATTTACGGCCAGCGCGAAAGCCGATTATCCGCCGGAGGTCGTGGACCGTATGGGAAACCCGATCATCAACCAGTCGGAGGTATACAGCGGCATGTACGGCCGCGTGAATATCACCTTCTATCCATACATGTTCGGGGGAAAGAAGGGAATCGGCTGCGGACTGGGACCGGTGCAGAAGTTAAGAGACGGAGAGGCACTGGGCGGCAGCTCCATGACAGCAGCACAGGCCTTCGGAGCGCCACAGCAGCCGACAATGGCAGCTCAGCAGCCGGCCTACGCAGTTCCGCAGCAACCAGCTTATGCGGCTGCGGCAGCTCCGGGATACACCCAGCCGGCAGCAGGGCGGGCACCGTGGGGACAGCCGGGAACCGGTGTGAATCCGTTAACCGGAATGCCGTATTAAGAATCCAGGGGCTTTCTAAAGCCCCTCTTTAAACAGGAGGAATCGTGATGGGAGTAAAACATCTGAGTATCGATATCGAGACACGGAGCAGCGTGGACATCGCCAAAGCAGGCGCCTACAAATATGCGCAGTCTCCGGATTTCCAGATCCTTCTGTTTGCTTATCAGTTCGGTGAGGACCCGGTTGAGATCATAGACTTTACAGACGGGGAGACACTTCCGAAGGAGCTGGTGCCGGCACTAAAAAATCCGAAGGTGATCAAGCATGCGTATAACGCAGCGTTCGAGTGGTACTGTCTCAACCGCGCCGGCTTTGAGACCCCGATCGATCAGTGGAGATGCACGATGGCACACGGACTCTACTGCGGTTATACCGCAGGACTGGATGCAACCGGCAAGGCGATCGGGCTTCCCCAGGATAAACAGAAACTGGCAATTGGTAAGGCACTGATCCGGTATTTCTGTGTTCCGTGCAAACCTACGAGAAGTAATGGGAACCGTACCTGGAACCAGCCCTGGCATGATCCGGAAAAGTGGAAGCTGTTCAAGGAATACTGCCGCCAGGACGTTGTGACAGAACATGCGATCCTTGCAAGGTTAAAACAATTCCCGATGCCGGAAAAAGAACAGAAGCAGTGGCAGATGGACATCCTGATGAATGCATACGGAGTCCGGGTCGATACGGAGCTGATCGAAGGTGCTTTGTACATCGATGGGATCAGCACGCAGGAGCTGACCGATGAGGCGATCCGCCTGACGGGGCTCTTAAATCCGAACAGCGCCACGCAGCTCGTCCCGTGGCTGAACGAACACAGCAGGAAGCAGGAAACAGATCCAGACGTATTCCAGGATATCCAGAAAACTACTGTGGCGGAGGCACTGGAAAAATCGGGAGATCTCCCGGAAGAAGTTCTGCAGATGTTAAGGATCCGGCAGCAGCTTGGAAAGACATCGATCAAGAAATATGTGGCGATGGATACTGCAAAAGGCGAAGGTGATCGTGTCCGCGGACTTACCCAGTACTACGGGGCAAATCGTACAGGGCGCTGGGCCGGGAGACTGGTGCAGATGCAGAACCTGCCGAGAAACTATATCAAGACACTGGATTATGCAAGAAAAGTCGTAAAGGCAAAGAACTATGAAGGACTCCGGCTTCTTTACGGAAACGTCCCGGATACTTTATCTCAGCTGATCCGTACCGCATTTATCCCCTCGGAAGGGAATAAGTTCGTGGTGGCGGATTTCTCCGCGATCGAGGCCCGTGTGATTGCGTGGCTGGCTGGGGAGCAGTGGGTAAATGAAGTATTTGCCACTCACGGGAAGATCTATGAGGCGACCGCATCCCAGATGTTCGGGGTCCCGGTGGACCGGATCGCAAAAGGAAATCCAGAGTACGCGCTGCGTCAGAAAGGAAAAGTAGCGACGCTTGCCCTTGGATACCAGGGAGGAACATCGGCGCTGATCGCGATGGGAGCCCTGCAGATGGGGCTGACCGAGGAAGAACTTCCGGATATCGTGCACAGATGGCGGCAGGCAAATCCCCGGATCCGGGACCTGTGGTACGCTGTGGAGAACGCAGCACTTTCCGTGATGCAGACAGCGCAGCCGCAGGCTATTTACGGACTTATCTTTGCATTAGAGGGAGATCTGGTATACGGACAGTCATTTCTGACAGTAAAACTTCCGAGTGGAAGGAAGCTCTACTATCCAAAGCCGTTCCTGAAGGAAAACCAGTTTGGAAAACTTGCGCTGCACTATTATACTGTCGGACAGCAGAGCAGAAAATGGGAAGTGGCATCCACTTACGGCGGAAAGATGACAGAGAACATCGTCCAGGCGGTCGCGAGAGACTGCCTGGCAGTTACGTTAGAAAGGATCGCGGCGAAGCACCTGCAGGTCGTATTCCACGTGCACGATGAGGTGATCATCGATGCTCCGATGGAGACCACCGTGGATGAGATCTGTGACCTGATGGCAGAGCCGATCCCGTGGGCGCCGGGACTGATCTTAAAAGGCGCGGGATTTGAAAGCAGCTATTACATGAAGGACTAGGAGGAATCGAGATGCAGTATAACAGAAAGCTGCAGATCAGCACTGCAGGGACGAGAAAGGCTACGCACTGGCCGAAATCTGAGATCATGTGGTCTGAATTTGCGGAAAAGCTGAAAACACCGGTCCGCGGGGCCGAGACGTTAGAACAGTACCTTGCGCTTCCGAAGTCCCAGCAGGATGAGCTGAAGGATGTCGGCGGATTCGTCGGCGGTACGTTTGAAGGGGACCGCCGCAAGGCGGCCGGCGTGGTCGGCCGTGACCTGATCACCCTGGATCTCGATAACATCCCTGCAGGCCAGACGGATGATATCCTGCGCCGGGTGGACGGCCTCGGATGCGCGGCCGCGGTCTACAGCACAAGAAAGCATTCTGGATATGCGCCGAGACTGCGCGTGATCATCCCGATCGACCGGACGGGATCTGCGGATGAGTACGAGCCCGCGGCCAGGAAGCTCGCCTCCCTGATCGGAATCGAATTCTGTGACCCGACAACATTCGAAGCGTCGAGACTGATGTACTGGCCGAGCTGCAGCTCCAACAGCCAGTACGTGGCAGAGATCTACGATAAGCCGTTCTGCAGCCTGGACGGCGTCCTGGGGATGTACGGGGACTGGCACGACATCAGCCAGTGGCCCCAGGTCCAGGGATCCGAGGCGATCGAGCGCCGGCGTCTTGCTAAGCAGGAGGATCCAACCACGAAACGCGGGATCATCGGGGCTTTCTGCCGGTCATACACGATCACACAGGCTATGGAGAAGTTTATTCCGGGAATGTATGAGGAAACAGCGGTGCCGGGTCGGTACACCTATACCGGCGGTTCCACAGTCGGAGGAGCGGTGATCTACGACGGAGATCTGTTTTTATATTCCCACCACGCGACGGATCCTTGTAGTGGCCTGCTCGTAAACGCCTTTGACCTGGTCCGTCTCCACATGTTCGGGGATAAGGATGGAGAGGTAAAGGAAGGAACCCCGGTCAGCAAGTACCCGTCCTTTATGATGATGAGCCGCATGGCCCAGGATGATCCGAAGGTGTCAGAGCTTCTGTCGAAGGAACGGTATGAACAGGCGAAAGAAGCATTCAAGACCCCGGAGCAGAAGGAGCCGGGACCAGATTATGACCTCTCCTGGCTTTCGAAACTTACAAAGGACGGAAACGGAAGATATGAGAAAACGATCAATAACGCCGTGCTCGTCCTTGAAAATGATCCTTTGCTAAAAGGAAGGATCGTGACCGATGAATTTGCAAGCTGTGGAATGGTCCTGGGGCGCGTGCCGTGGGATCAGAGAGATGAGAAACGCCGCTGGACGGATGTGGATGACGCCGGGTATTACCGGTATGTCGAGGTCTTCTACGGGCTTACAGGGCGGGAGAAGCTGGATCACGCCCTCATGATTGTCAGCGCCCAGAACCGGATCAACGACGTAAAGCATTATCTGGAGGACCTTCAGTGGGACGGGATCCGGAGACTGGATACGCTGCTTTCTGACTATCTTGGCGCCGAAGATACACCGTATACCCGGGCTGTTATGAGAAAATCACTCTGCGCCGCTGTCGGCCGTGCTGTCGTTGGCGGGATCAAATATGATTATATGCCGATCTTTACGGGACCGCAGGGAATCGGAAAAAGTACGTTTCTTGCGATCTTAGGGAAAAAATGGTTCTCAGACTCCCTTACAACATTCGAAGGAAAAGAAGCTGCGGAGCTGATCCAGGGAACATGGATCAACGAGGTCGGGGAACTGAGCGCATTTACAAAGCAGGAGACCCAGGTGATCAAGCAGTTTTTAAGCAAGACCGAGGACATTTACAGGGCGGCATACGGGCGCAGGACGGACAAGTACCCGCGGCGCTGCGTGTTCTTCGGAACATCCAATGACAGCGAGTTCTTAAAAGATATGACCGGAAATCGGCGCTTTTGGCCGGTAGACGTGGGAATGCATCCGGCAAAGAAGTCCGTGTGGCAGGAGCTGCCGGCAGAGGTGGACCAGATCTGGGCGGAGGCATATGCGTACTGGGCTGCAGGTGAGAAACTTTTTTTACCGAAGGAACTTGAGGAAGCTGCCGTAGAGCAACAGGAAACCCACAGGGAAGCGTCCGGAAAAGAAGGTCTGATCATGGACTTTTTAAATAAGCCGGTGCCGGCTAACTGGAACCAAATGGATGTGGTAAAGCGGCGGATGTTCCTTGCGGGCGGCATGCATATGGAAGGTGAGCTGGTTCTCAGGGACAGGGTGTGTGCTGTGGAGATCTGGGTGGAATGCTTTGGCGGCGATCTGAGGTATATGAAACGTTCTGATAGCATGGAGATCAACAACATCCTGCTGCATGGCAAATGGCAGAGGATCAAAACCCCGAGAGATTTTGGACCGTATGGACAGCAGCGGGGGTTCGTGAGACCCACTACATAGTGCCGAAAAAGTTTGTAGATTCTTTGTAGTTTTGTAGCCGCCTGAAATTTTAATGTAGGCAGAATGTAGCAGGCTTTGTAGAACCGCTAAAACCGCATAAAACCTAAGGATCTCTACTATATAACTACAAAACTACAAACTTACTATATAGAGTATAAAAATAAATAAAATATAGATAACGTGACGTACATGGCGTACATAATACGAGGGTTATATACACGTGTTACACACGTAAACAAAATATTTTATAAATAAAAAAAATATATAAAGGGGCTCGAAGATGAATGCGAAACATTGGCTGGAACTGGAACCCATGGATGGAGGTCTGCATCTGGCAGAAGGTGTGAGACGAAATGCAGCGGCGCACGGGTACTCGAAAGCCGAACTGAAAGCAGCAGGAAAAGAATTAGGCGTGAAGACGTATCATCAGTTTGATGAAGATGGGGCAACGGCAAATTGGTTCTGGTATCTGGAGGTATGACATGAGAGAAAAGGATGTTGAGAAACTTTTGACCGAAGAGGTGAAGCACCTCGGTGGAAGGGCATACAAATGGACAAGCCCGGGGAATGCGGGAGTGCCGGACCGGATCGTGATCTTTCCAGGAAGGCAGCCGATGTTCGTGGAACTGAAGACGGATAAGGGAACCTTAAGCGCCCTGCAGGATGTGCAGATCAAACGCCTGCTGGATCTCGGGCAGGAAGTTCAGGTGGTGTACGGAGCGTCCGGGCTGGTTCGGTTCTTCAAATCCTTGGGATATCCGGATGTGGCAGCGAGGATCGAAAAGAAATGTGGGCTGTCAGGGAGGTGATGGAGGATGGTATTCAAACCGCACGATTATCAGCGACACTGCATAGAACGGATCCTGGAAGTGAAAAAGATCGGTCTGTTTCTGGATATGGGACTTGGCAAGACGGTCACGACACTGACCGCGGTAAAGGAGCTTAAGTACAATCGGTTTCAGGTCCGCAGGATTCTGGTCATTGCACCTAAGAAAGTTGCGGAGGGAACCTGGAGCAAGGAAGCCGCCAAATGGGACCACACATGTATGCTGCGGGTGGCCCCGGTACTGGGAAGCCAGGCAAAACGGATCCGGGCGTTAAATACACCGGCAGACCTTTACATCATCAACCGGGAAAATGTGGTATGGCTGGTGGATTATTACCGGAACGCCTGGCCGTTCGACATGGTGATCGTGGATGAATCCAGCAGTTTTAAAAGCCACAGCGCGAAACGCTTTAAGGCGCTTGCCAGCGTGGGGACGAAGATCGAGCGCCTGGTGGAGCTGACGGGAACCCCGTCACCGAATGGACTGGATGATCTGTGGAGCCAGGTGTATCTTCTGGATGGCGGCGAACGCCTCGGGAAGAGATACACGCAGTTCCGGGAGAGGTACTTCCAGCCGGATAAGCGGGGAGCGGACGGCATGGTTTACAGCTACGAGGCAAAGCCTGGAAGTGAGGAGAGCATCCTGGACCGGATCTCGGATATCTGCATCAGCATGAAGGCCGAAGATTATCTGCAGCTTCCGGATATCATCTACCACGAGGTGCCGGTGGAGCTGGATGTAAAAGCGAGAAAGGCATACAACGATCTGGAACGCGCCATGGTCCTTCAGCTTCCGGAAGATGAGGCAGACATCAGTGTAACCAGCGCCGCGGCACTCAGCAACAAGCTTCTGCAGCTTGCCAACGGCGCGCTGTATGACGAGGATCACACCGTGCATGAAATACACAACTGCAAGATCGAGGCCTTCGTGGAGCTGATCGAATCGCTGAGAGGAAAACCGGCCCTGGTCTTTTACAATTACCAGCATGACCGGACCAGGATCTTAAAAGCCCTGGAAAAGATGCAGCTGCGTGTGCGGGAACTGAAGACCACACAGGACGAAGACGATTGGAATACCGGAAAGATCGATGTGCTTCTGACGCACCCGGCCAGCAGCGCATATGGTCTGAATCTGCAGCAAGGCGGAAACCATGTGATCTGGTTCGGCTTGACCTGGAATTATGAGTTGTACACTCAAGCGAATAAGAGACTACACCGCCAGGGCCAGCAGGAAAAGGTGATCATCCATCATCTGGTATCCAGCGGGACCCGCGATGAGGACGTGATGCAGGCACTGCAGCGGAAAGACGATGTTCAGAACTGGGTCATGGAATCATTAAAGGCGCGGATCCGTAAGATCCGGGAGGAGGCAAAATGACGGACAAGCAGAAAAAAATAGTGATGAAACGGCAGAAGACTGTCCGCTGCCAGGGCTGTGGAGAGATCCTCCCCCAGGAGGGAGATCTCTCCGGAATCGAATATGTGAAAACGAAAAGGAACAGTGAATGGTTTTTCCATACGGAGTGTTTTGAGAACGTATGGAGGCGGAAGATCTGCTGAAGGAGGAAACTGGATGGAGAAACAGAAATGGGATGAGAAAGTTGCGAAGGCGTTGAAAAAGAAAAACCAAGAGACAGAGTACGCGGCTATGAGTGAGGATAAGGGCAGACACAGTTGGTCGGCGGCACATCCGGCGTACATGGGGACAAGCCTTTGCCCGGATCCGCGTTATCGAGGAGGTGATACCAATGGACAAGGAGATTCTGAAGCAGTACATAGATGCCTGCGAGCAGGTGAAGGAAGCGAAAGCGGATATACTGAGGCTTAAGAAGAACCGGAAGAAAATCGTGCAGGACCGGGTGTCCGGATCGGCGCATGAGTTTCCGTATACCGCCAAGAGTTTCCACATCGAGGGCCTGTCATATCCGGTGGTGAAGGATCCGGATGAGCTGGATCGGCGGGAAGCAATCCTTCAGGAGCGGCTTCAGAAGGCGGAGGAGATCAAGCGCCAGGTGGAAGCGTGGATGCTCACAATTCCTCAGCGGATGCAGCGGATTATTCGGTACCGGGTGTTCGAGGAGTTATCCTGGAATGAGGTGGCAATTCGTATGGGACGGAAGGCCACGGCGGACAGTGTGAGGATGGAGTATACCAATTTTATGAAATCAGAGTAAGTAATTTCGTTATTTTCGCTTTTTTCGTTTTCAAAATGTTATAGTGTAACCTGAAGCCAAGGGCATACAGCCGGCGGCTTCCTACATCCTCCTCAAGTGAAGGTATACGTGGGCGGCCGTTAGGCAGAGCGGTCGCCAATTATCAGGGCGTAGCTCAGTAAGCAGAGCAGCTGATACTTAATCAGCGTGTCGAGGGTGCAAGGCCTTCCGTCCTGGTTCGCGGAGTAGAGCAGCCTGGAAGCTTGTCGGGTTCATACCCCGAAGGTCACTGGTTCAAATCCAGTCTCCGCAATATTGGCGATTGCCTTTTAGGCGATATGCCTGAATCCGTGATATCAGATAGCGGATATATCATATACTGGAGCGATCCAGTACATCTGAAATACCTGGTTTCGGGATTCTCCACCCAGACATTCCAGGTAGCATGAGGCATCCTTGAAAAAGGGTGCCTTTTTGACATTGTTTTTTGGACAATATGTGTTATACTGAAAGAAAAAAGTCGAAATGGAGAACTCTATGAAAAGGAATGTTATTGCATTTTTGAACATGAAGGGTGGCGTATGCAAGACTACCTTATGCAAAGAGATAGCTGTGTATTTAACGGAAAAGTTTGCAAAGAAGGTTCTTGTTATTGATGTGGATCCTCAATCTAATTGTACCCAATCATTTTTTGAAAGATATCATGTGTTAGAACAAAAGACGCTAATTAAAGAAAATCCTTCATTACCATCAATTCAAAAAGTCTTTTCTCCAAACATTGCAAAACTCGATAGAGCGGATTTGAACGAAATCGTATTGAAATTATCAGAAAATTTGCATTTGGTACCTGGAGAGCTTAGAACTATTTTTATGGAAAGGGAAACGGGGACTGGAGCATCAGAACAAAGATTATTGAATTTTATTGAAGATAATAATTTAAAAGAATTATATGATTATGTTCTAGTTGATTGTCCTCCGACATATTCTTTTTATACCATTGCTGCTTTACTTGCGTGTGATCTATACTTAATACCGGTTACTCCGGATGCGTATTCTTTATTGGGTGTTAATTTATTACAGGAAGTTATTGAACGTCTAAAGGGAAATTATCGTGCAAATTTTCAAAACCATGCATTGGATAATTTAGGAATTATATTTACAAAAATATCAAAGACTCCACGAAAAGGCGTGAAAAAGAATATAGAAGAAATAAAAGATGCTTTTTCAGATGAAGAAATGCCATTTTTTGAGAATAAATATTTAAAGGCTGAGCGAATTTCAACGTCACAATTATCCACGTTTATTATTGATAGAAAAGATGAAATATTGAAGGAAAATATGATGCAAATTTGTTCGGAATTTATCGAAAAAGTGGGAGAATATAATCATGAATAAAGACAATGCAATGTGGTTAAAAAAAATAAAATATATATTGAGTTTGAAAGATAAAGATCTGATAAAAATGGAAAGCTATTCTGTAATTGTAAGTTTCATTTTATCGAAAGAAGTATTTAGTCATAATTCTGAGCTTTATGAATTTATGCAAAAACTGAAAATCACATGTAAACCGTATTTACTAAAAAGTAGAATTTTATTATTAGGAAAAGCTATTAGAACTTTGCAGATGGCAGAAACTGAAGAGATAATTGATATTTTAGAAATAATAAATGTAAAGATAAACGAGATTGAAGAAGAAAAACAGGAGATACCTCAGGTAGAAAAAAAGAAAAAAGATAATTATATGAAAAAAATGTTAGATCTCTATGGGAGAAAAGAATAATGGATGAATATGATGAATTTTTATTCAAATACTTTCCAAATGCTAATTTTTCAAAAGATGATAAAAGGTCGTTGTATGGTTTGGTCTGTGAAAACAATGTGATGTCTGAAATCTTTTTGAAATATATTAGTTCTCATAACACGGATTTTATGATGTATTATTTACGTTATAGAGATGGAATTAATAAATTATTGATATATGTTCCAGTAAATGATGATATAGGTGTATATGCATGTATGAGGTATATAATAGAACAAATTTTAAAATTTATCTATTCATTATATGGGGAAAACTCTATTGAAAAAATCAATAGAACGAGTTATCGTCATATAAAAGAAGAGATAAGGCTTATGCGGAATATGCCTGAAGATATAAAAGAAAAGGTTGAAAAACTATATACATATTATGCAAAATACTCTAATAATATACATGATAAAAGTGTTAATTACGACCATGAATTAACTTTTTTAGGAGAAGTACTAAAAAACGAAAACAAATTTAAAGGTAGTATTTCAGATATAAAAAATATTGTTTTCAATGTATATGATATTTTGATATCAATTTTTGAAATTACTTATGAACAATTAAATTTATCTGAGAGAATAAAATTATCAGAAGTCATCAAAAGAAATAGAAAAGAAAAAATTTTAGAGTTATTAAAATATTCATAGATTAATACCATGAAAAAAATTAGTATAGCATCAAAATAAATTAAGAGTATAGGAGCCACCACCGCGTGGCTCTTTTCTTTTACCCAAAATCAGACAGATGGGAAGGTGAGGTGAGTGGCCAACAATGAAAACTTAAAACCTGTACGAACCAAGAGCGAAGCAAGAGAACGTGGGCGAGCGGGCGGCAAGGCATCCGGGGAAGCCAGACGCAGGAAAGCGGACTTCCGGAGGACACTCAACGCCCTTCTCACGACAGAAATAGATAGCACGGAATGGACGCCTATCCTGAAGGCAATGGGGCTGGACTCCACCCTGGAATCAGCGGTCAACATGGCGATGATCAAAGAGGCCTTGGCGGGGAACGTGAAAGCGTATGTGGCGATCAAGGATGTTCTGGGGCAGACCTCCAAGTCGGATACCGATCTGGAAGAGCAGCAGCTCCGCATGGCAGCGACCAAGTCGAAGCTGGGAACCGATGTGGAGGAAGAGTCGGAGGACGACGGATTCCTGGATGCATTGAACGAATCCGCTACGGATGACTGGGATTCGGGAGCAATGGAAGGAGAAGACGGAGATGATGAAGAAGAAACGACCGATATTTAAGTTTCAGCCATTCTCGAGGAAACAACGCCAGATCTTCACCTGGTGGGCGGACAAGAGCCCGGTAAAGGATGCAGTCGGCATTATCGCGGACGGAGCGATCCGTTCCGGAAAGACCGTCAGCATGAGCCTGTCCTATGTGATGTGGGCGATGTTAAAGTATGACGGCCAGAACTTCATCATGGCGGGGAAGACGATCAGCTCCTTCAAGCGAAATGTGCTGCAGAACCTCAAGCTGATGCTGACCAGCCGCGGGTATCACTGGATCTACCACATCTCCGGAGAATTTCCGAACATGCTGGAAGTCACCAGAAACGGCAAGACCAATTATTTTTATATCTTCGGAGGCAAGGACGAAGGTTCCCAGGACCTGGTACAGGGTATCACGGCAGCGGGAGCCTTTTTTGATGAGGTCGCCCTGATGCCGGAGAGCTTCGTTAATCAGGCAACGGGCCGTTGCTCCGTTGAGGGCGCGACCTGGTGGTTTAACTGCAACCCGGCGGGACCGATGCACTGGTTCAAGCTTGAGTGGATCGATAAGCGGAAGAAAAAGAGGCTCCTGTACCTTCACTTTACGATGGATGACAACTTAAGTCTTTCGGAAAAGGTTAAGGAAAAGTACCGGGAAATGTATGCCGGGGTCTTCTATCTGCGGTACATCAAGGGCATGTGGGCCGTGGCGGAAGGTCTGATCTACACGATGCTCACAAAGGAGAACCTGTATACGAACGGTGATCGTCCGGCAGGCCTGAAGAGCACGGCAGCAAAGACGATCACCGTGGACTACGGTACCACAAACCCCTGCGTATTTCTGGAGGTGTGGGACGATGGGGAAACGTTGTGGGTTGATCGGGAGTACCGTTGGGACAGTCGGTCAGAGGAAGCAAGACGCAGCGGAAACCCGCAAAGGACAGATTCGCAGTATGCAGACGATATGGAAGAGTTTATGGGAGCAGATCCAGAAGATCAGTGCATGGTCGTTGTGGACCCGTCAGCAGCATCCTTTATTGCAGAACTCCGCAGCCGTGGCGTGTATGTGAAACCGGCGAACAACGAGGTGGAGGACGGGATCCGCGTGGTCGGATCGCTCTTGGCAAAGCGGAACATCCGGATCAACAAGGAGAACTGCAAGGGACTGCTCGGAGAGATGCGGTCCTACGTCTGGGACGACAAGGCGGCAGAGCGGGGCGAAGAGAAGCCCGTGAAGCAGAAGGATCACGGCCCAGATGCGTTAAGATATTATTGCTATACGGTCCTTCCAAAGTGGCGGATTGGGGCATAGGAGGAAGTTAAATGTCAAAGAAAAGGACATCACGCCAGACAAGGGCGGCTACAAAACAAAATATGGATTCGAGGGCGCCCGTCATGACGATGGACGCCTTTTCTAATCCTGCGGCAAGGATCGGATTCGGAACGCTGGATCTTCTCCAGGCAACAGAGTACCCGATGACCAGAATGACGCAGAACTATCAGCTTCTGACAAGCCTGTATCGGGAGAACTGGATTATTCAGAACATTATCTCAACGATCCCGAACGACATGATGAGAAAATGGTACGACTTGAGGACCAGTGTGGCACCGGAATACCTGAAGCAGATGACACAGTTAGAGCGCCGGACACAGATCCGGAAGAAGCTGCTCCTTGGAATGTGCTGGGGACGGCTCTATGGCGGCGCGGTGGGCGTGATCCTGATCAAGGGACACAATGACATGAGCCAGCCGCTGAACCTGGACACGATCATGCCGGGAAGCTTTCTTGGACTTCATATTCTGGATCGTTGGAACGGAGTGTACCCGGAAGGAGAGCTTGTCACGGATCCGGAAGATCCAGACTTCGGGCTTCCGATGTTCTACACGGTCCGGAATGATGAAACAGGGACCATGGTGGCGAGAGTGCACCACAGTCGGGTGATCCGGTTCATCGGCAGGGAGCTTCCATGGATGGAACAGGTGACCGAGCAGTACTGGGGGGAATCAGAGGTCGAAGCGATCTATGAGGAGCTGACCCGCCGGGACAACGTGGCCGGGAACATTGCGGCACTCACATTCCGGGCGAATATCAACTACCAGGAGACTGACGGACTGGATCAGCTGCTTGGATCCGCGAATGCTGAGATTCAGCGGCGCTTCTGGAATACACTGGCAGCCCAGTCTGTGATGGAGAGCAACTTCGGAACCCGGATGATCAACAAGGGGGATGCGATCCACAATACCCAGTACACCTTTACCGGACTTCCAGATGTTTATGACCGTGTCATGATGGACGTGGCCGGAGCCGCAAGGACGCCAGTGACGAAGTTGTTTGGACGTTCGCCTGCTGGCATGAACGCCACCGGAGAATCCGACCTGAAGAACTATTATGATTACATCGATGGACTGCGGGAGACGGAGCTCCGGGGAATCATTGAACAGCTGCTCCCAATCATGGCGCTATCGGCATGGGGCAGGATCCCGGACGATATGGACATCGACTTCCCGCCGATGCAGACGCCGGATGCGAAAGACGTGGCGGAGATCACAGAGCGGAAGAGCAATGCGATCCTTGCGGCATATCAGAATGACCTGATTGACGCGGCAACCGCTATGCAGGAACTGAAGAGTCTGTCCGATGAGACGGGACTTTACAGCAAGATCACGGATGAAGCAATCGAAGCCGGGAAAGGAAAGTTCTACTCGGAGTCCCGCAGCATGCAGGATCCTATGGCGGGCTTTTCCTTCCCAGGGAGCACAGGGGAGGATGATGTAGGCGATGGCAATGAAGATCCGGCCGCCGGAGAAGACTGATGTTACAGCGCTGCTTCGAAATCTTTTCCTCCGGACAGAGCAGGAACTGATCAGAGAGATCACCCGGAAGCGTGCCGCAGGGCATGTAGAATATGCCGAAATAGCAGCATTGGAACGGGTCCAGAAGATCCTTCAGAACATGGTGGACACCTCCTGGAGCTATGTGCCGGTGATGATCGAGAAGATTTTTTATCATTCGGATAAAGATGCCGCAGGATATGCCAATGCAAGAACGATCACAGGAACGTGTTCTGTGACCCAGATTGCCATTATGGAGCAGTTGGCGAACAATCTTCAAGGGGAGCTCATGGAGATGGCGGGAACGGCGAAGCAGAGCGTTGAGAACGTGTTTACGATTGCAAGGCTTGAGAATGATCCATACCGGAAGCTTGCACTGGAACAGATCCTCAGACAGGAGGCAGCAGGAAAGCCGTGGATCAAGAGCAGTCAGGATCTTGTGAAGGAGATGGAAACAAATGGAATCACCGGCTTTACGGACAAGGCAGGGAGAAAATGGAGTATGCAGGCTTACGGAAACATGGCCGTCCGGACGACGGCCCGGCAGGCGGAAGTGGCAGCACTCCTGACATCCGACGAGTATGATCTCTGGCAGATCACGAAGGTCGGAACGACCTGCCCGGTCTGCGCGCCGTTAGAAGGGCGGGTGTACTCAAAGAGCGGCACCAATCCAGATTATCCGCCGTTGACGGTAGCGTTCGGGAAAATCGATCCGTATGGGAGCAATGATCTGTCGAACACTTATCTGAACATCCATCCGAACTGCCTGCACAGTCTTGTCAAATACACTACCATCGGCAAGAGCGCGGAGCAGATCCAGAAGGACAAGGACTTTTCAAGTATTGAAAAGAATCCTCTGAATCGGGATCCGAGAACGAAGAAGCAGATCGCAGCGTATCGGGAAAAAGAGAAGAACCGGCAGCAGCTCCTCCGGGATATGAAGCAGCATAAAGAGTATCGAGCCATTTTGGGGAATGATATACCGAAAGACTTTGCGAAGTTCAGGGAATTGAAGTATAATAATACTGAGAAATGGGATAAGATCCATATCCTGTATCAGGATGATAAACTGAAAAAGAAGATACGTTCTCCTGAAGTCAATAAGACGATAGAAGAAGGAAAGCAGGGTAAGCATATCCTCGGACACAAAAATTACAAAGATGGCCGTAGTTACTTGAAGGTATCTGTGGAAGAAGCACAGCGATTAGTTGATCAATATGCCGGAACAGGTCAAATAAAACGTGACAGCAAGGGACATTGGACGAATAAAGAATTTGTATCGGCGGACCATATAATTGGCGTTGTCGTGGATGCAAATACGGGAGAAACCATAGAAACTTCAAGATTTTCGATTCATTATTCGAAAAATGGTGTCCATATAGTGCCGAGAAAGGAGTAAGCTATGTTGGTAGGCAAGGAGCTTGAAATGTATCAGGTTCAAGGGAAAAAGGTGCAGATTTATTTAAATGACGGATCAGAATTGGTTGGAATGTGTACGGAATTTTCTTCGGCATACGATAATGATCCAGAAGAGGCAAGTATTACTCTGCACAGACCGTTAAAGGATGGAAAAGAACTTCCGTGGGAAACAGAAGTGATGGAGCATGAAATTAAAGAAATCAAAATAATAGATTAGTACCACCAGTCAAAAATGGCCGGTGGTATTTTTATACCCATTTTTAGGTGTTGCGACGTCGCAACAAACAGGGAGGTGATCGCAATGGGAATTTTCAAGTGGGTCAGACAGCATCGGTGTAGCCATCACTACTGCAAACACTGGAGCCGGGATTCCGGCCCGTATGGTGGATATGTGAAACGCTGCGCGAGGTGCGACAAGACAGAAAGGTGGAAATAGATGCTTGCGTATTACGGATACACGATAAGCCCAAACCAGCTCGAGACTGGCGAGGGCTTTTTGATTTGCAAAAATGTGCCGATCGCCCGCACCGGATCGCAGGACTATCTCGGAAGTGAGCTGGGGCTCTCTGGTGGGGATTCCGGCCGGATCATCGCCGTCATCCGTTCGCCGGATGAAGTGTTCTCTGAGGCGGCTCTTGCATCTTTTGAGGGCAAGCCTGTGACAAACGATCATCCGCCGGGACTGATCGGTCCGGATGATGTGAAGACATACGAGATGGGACATGCGCAGAACATCCGTCGGGGAACCGGCGAATGGAAGGACTTCATGATCGCGGACCTTCATATCCACGACAGAGACCTGATTGATGCGATCCAGAATGGAAAGCGGGAGATCAGCTGCGGATATGAATGTGACTATGCAAAGAATGAGGATGGCACATACAGCCAGAAAAATATCAGAGGGAATCATGTAGCGGTAGTGGACCGGGGAAGAGCCGGGAAGCGGGCCGCTATTTTAGATTCAGATAAAAACAAAAAGGCAGAAAAGCCGGAAAGGAAAGCAATGAGCAAAAAGGGATTATTTTTCAACCTCTTCGGACAGGCCGTCAAAGATAAGAGTCCGGAAGAGATCCAGCAGATGGCCATGGATGCTGCGGCCGCGTTAGATGCGGAGGAGACAAAAAGCAAGGAGGGAGCGACCCCGGAGGGGGGAAAGACGCCAGAGGAGAAGACGGGAGAGACAGGAAAGACTCCGACTAAGGATGCCGCGTTTCTGGATGCCCTGGATAAGAAGATCGACAGACTCTTAGAGGTCCTTGACAAAGAACCTGAGGAAGAGAAGAAGGATCCGATGGACGAGGCCATCAAGGCATTAGAGGGAACCGAGGACGCTGATCCGAAGGGAGAAGAAAAGAAAGAGGGCGAGGCAAAGGTCGTTCCGGCAGAAGAGATGGATGGAGAATCTTCAGAAGGTATGGACAAAGCAGTAGCTCTCGGAATCTTAAAGGCAATGCGTCCGACCGTGGCCGCCATTCAGGATCCGGTACAGAGACAGGCTGTTTCTGATGCGCTGATCAAACTTGTTACCACAAACGATTCGAAGAGCGATATCAGCGCGATCTTAAATGCATCCCGCGCGAACGCAAAGAATGCAGCTGATAAAGCGCCGGTCATGGATGTGGACCAGTGTCAGGCTGCTTATGACGCAAGAAACCCGCACAAGAGAAAGGAGAATAACTGATGAGAGGACAGGTAATTGGAAAGAGCATGCCGCATGGCTATGCCGGAAGCTATGCAAGACAGGCAGATATGGTGGTAGACACCCATCCGAGCGAAGGTGAGATCGCATTCGGTGCGCCGGTAGTACTTGGAACCGCGGGAGCAGTAAAACCGTGGGAAGCAGCATCCACAGCGGCGGAGTTCGTCGGTGTCGCACTTCGTGAGGTAAAATCCGCAACGGATTATATGAACCAGAACGAGGGCGGATATCACAAAAACGAAGCCGTGCCGGTCATGAAGCGCGGCTGTGTGAACGTGATCTGCCAGAACGGTACACCGGCACCGGGCGGAAAGGTCTATATCCGGACCGTGGAAAATGAGTCTTATCCGAAGGCAGTTGTGGGCGGTTTTGAAGCAACAGCGGATACCGGAAAGAACGTGGAACTGACAAACGCACAGTGGAAGGGAAGCGCAGATGCCAATGGCGTGGCGGAGATGCGGATCCTGACCATCTTAAACGCATAGGAGGGAACGAGACATGGCATTTAAGAATGTAGGTACATACAACTTAGATAAAGCGGTGAGCGGGTCTGCCGGAGCCGCAAACGCAGGTGCATTTACAATGGACGCTGCCGGAATTGCCTCCGGACAGGCGTTCCTCACGGCTGAGCTTGAGAAGCGTGATACGCTCGTTCGGACACCGCTCACAAGCTTCACATACGCAAGAGATATCCCGATCCGTGTTGGCGGCGGCTGGGCAGAGTTTGTTTCCGCGATGCAGGTGGGTTACGGCATCACTGGAGGCTCCGGGGATAACCTGATGCATTCCGGCGGCGCGAACGGGATCCCGATGGTACAGGCAGACTTCTCGAAAGGACAGTATAAAACCCACGTGGTTGCCGCAGGTACCCGTGTGATGTGGGTCGATCTGCAGCGTGGTAATATGACCGGACGCAACATGGACAGTCTCCTTCGTGACGGCCTGCGCCTGACTTACGACAAACACATGGATGAGAATACCTACGTGGGATTTTCCAGATTTGGCACCACAGGCTTGTTAAACAATCCGGATGTCACCGTAACAAACGCGGCATCCAATGGCGCAACGACATCCAGTACAAAGTTCAAGGACAAGACGCCGGATCAGATTTTAAAGGACATCAACGAGGCGATCCTCTTAGCGTGGAATGCCTCCGAGAACGATAATGCAGCGATTCCGAACCATATCATCATGCCGTATGAGCAGTTCAATTACCTCGCAACCACAAAGGTGACAGATCTGGCAGAAAAGACGATCTTAACCTTCCTGCTCGAGAACAACGTTGCCAAGCAGAACGGATCCGATCTTGTGATCGCAGCAACAAAGTGGTGCAAGGGAGCCGGAGATGCAGGGGTGGATCGTATGGTGGTCTATCGCAATGAGGAACGTTTCCTTGCGATGGATGAGCTGGTACCGCTGACGAGAGCCATGACAAGCTCCAACACTAATGACTTCTGCTTTGACACTGCCTATGCCGGAAACCTGTCCGAGGTAGAGATGTTCTACGACCAGACCATGCTCTATGTAGACGGAATTTAAGGAGGGAACACATGTTTATTATAGCGAAAAGAAATTATCTGGTGAGACGGGCCGATGGCTCGTTTTACCGGATCGAAAAGGATTATATCGGAGAGATCCCGGAGGATGTCGCAGAGAGTGAACTCGTCCAGAGAGCGATCGTCGGCGGTAATATTGCGGTTCCGGGCGGCACCAAAGACAAGGAGCTCTATAAGGCAGATGATGCGGCGGCAGAGCAGGCAGCAGAATATGACATCCGTCCTGACACTGAGAAACCGGCGGCGGAGGAAGAGGCTAAGAAGTCTGTAAAAGCGAAGAGTACAAAGAAAGAGTGATGCCTATGTGGCCGTATGGAAGCACAAACCCGATGACAGCAAAGTTTCAGGCGGCAAAAGAGCAGGCGGCGAACCTTACACAGCCGGGAGAGCGGGGAGCTTACACGGAAGAGATGTTCCGGGAAGACTTCCCGCAGTTTACGAAGAAAGTCACTCCAGAGAATGATGGAGATCCCGAAATTCAGGATCTTCTTCCGCAAGAGATCCTTCAGATGTTTCTGGAACAGGTCAATGACAGTGTCCTTCCATCGCGCTGGGGAAGCATGTGGCGCTATGCCGCAGGGCTTTACCTGGCGCATTTTGCGGCGATGTACTTAAAGACATACGCTCCGGAGTCTTCCGGGGCGGCACAGGCAGCCGCAAAGGCACAGCCCGCAGGAGTCATTAAGAGCGCCACGATGGGCGATACCCAGATCAGCTATGATAATTCCGCTGTAACGATCGGAACCGAGAAGTGGGGCAGCTGGAACGCCACGCAGTACGGACAGCAGCTTGCAACGCTCGCCCGGCTGGTGGGGATGGGAGGCATGTGGATTGGATGAGATATGGAAAGATGTTCCAGGGTTTGAAGGAAGATATTCTGTCAGTAACAAAGGGAAGGTGAAGAGCCTAAACTATGGGAATACTGGGAAAAGCCGCAATTTGAAACCTAATTTGAAAAAAGATGGATATTATGATGTTGCATTGGCAGATTCAGGAAAATATCGGTATATGCGAGTTCATCGTTTGGTTGCTCTTGCATTTATACCTAATCCGAACAGGAAAACGGTAATCAACCACATAAATGGAGTAAAAACAGATAACCGTGTAGCAAACCTTGAATGGTGTACCCCATCTGAGAATACTCTTCATGCTTGCAAAAATGGTTTGCTTCCACAAAACACGCCAGCACAAATTGAGGCACGTAAGAAAAATGCCTTGCTTGCAGGCGTGTCAAATAAAGGACGAAAGGTTAGCTTGGAAACACGTATGAAAATGAGTATAGCTCATCAGAGGAGGAAACAGTATGTTATTTGACAATCCGATTTTCAAAAACTGGTATACCGATCTCATGGACGTCTGCCGGGTCGTTCCGGTAAAGGACGGGAATGTCACCAGACAGGAACGGAAAACGGTTGCGGAGAAGGTCCCGTGCCGCGTGTATCATACAGGAACCGGGAGTCCGGGCATCACCGACAATGCCGCCAGGATCAGAGGAGAGGACAAGCTCTCCTGCGATCTTTCTGTGGACATCCAGGCCGGAGACGAGTTGTATGTGATCCGCGGAGGAAATACCGGACATGCAAACGAGCCGGAACGGTATCTTGCCGGACCTCCGCAGGACTTTTATGATCCGATCGGCGGTGCGCTCACTGGTCTGGAACATAAAGAGGTGACTCTCTTGAGAGAGAACCTGATCGGATCTGGGAGGTGAGCAGATGTCAAGCTTTGGAAGCCAGATGAGAAAACGTCTGGATGAACTGAGGAGAGCCGGGGAGAATGTCCCGAAGATCATGGCAGAAGTTGCGGAAGGTGCCACGATCGAGGCGGTCCGTGTTGCCGCAGAGAAGACACCGCCGAATGATGGGACATTGGCCGGTACCAACATGCGAAGTGGTCAGATGGCACAGCACTGGGCGACGGACAGCGTGACAACGCCGGTCGTGACAGGCGGCAGTGTCCGGACGGAACTCAATAACAACATGCAGTACGCATCCTATGTGAATGACGGACACCGGGTCGATAAACATTTCGTTCCGGGTCTGATTATCAATGGGAATCTCTTGGAGCGGAGTCCGGATGGATCCGGCGGTATCATGGTCGGAACCAAAACGAGCTATGCGCAGGGGAAGTACATGAAAGAGGCAGGAATCGGAAGGTACCGGGATGTGGTCCGGACGGAACTGGAAAAACGGGTAGAGGAGGCATTCAAATGATCTTTTCCTTACATCATGTGATCGACAGCCTGGCCGGTATGCTTACCGGAGCATATCCGGACTATCCGGTATATGACAGCCCAAACCAGCAGGGAACGAGTTTTCCCTGCTTCTTTCTTTTCTTCATGCCGTCCACGATCGAGGAGCATGTGGGAAACCACTATTTCCGTGATCTCGGCGTGGATCTTGTCTTTGTACAGCAGCGGAACCTGGTAAACGGAAACCGGAAGATCCATGAGATCGCGGAGTTTCTGGACCGGAATCTGGATCCGTTCCCATACACAGATGGCAGCGGAAAGAGCGTTCCGGTTCCAGTGCAGGATCAGCAGTGGAGCATTGAAGATGAGGAGCTGCATTACCAGTTCCATATCCGGACGCGGATCCTGGTGGAAGAAACGGAAAACATGATGCAGGAGATGGAGGAGAACAATGTCGGTATCAAAGAAAACGACTAAGAAAACGGAGGAAAAGAAGTACTCCACAGAGAAACTTTTGAAAAGCCGCCGTCTTGCGGCATATCAGCCGGATTTCGCCAGGGTGATCCTGAAGGAACCGGAATACACGATCTCTGAGGCGGTTGACGCCCTGGAGACAGCTTTGAAAGGAGGCAGATAACATGGCAGGTGGTACATGGATGAGCCAGAATAAGGTCCAGCCGGGCGTGTACATCAATACAAAATCGAGCGGGAATCTTTCCACAAGTGTGGGAGAAAAGGGCGTTGTGGCGATCGCTGAGCCGCTCTCCTGGGGACCCTGTGAGGTCATTCAGACGATCATTCCGGGAGAAGACCTGACTCCGTATATCGGCTATGATGTCACAAATGAGAAAGCATTATTCCTTAAGGAAATGATGAAGGGCAGCGATACCACACCGGGGCCGATCAAGATCCTGTTATATCGTCCGAAGGGAACCGGCGGCGTCAAGGCATCCGGAACGATCGGAGCCTTATCGGTGACGGCTCTGTATGAAGGTGTCCGCGGGAATGATATCACGATGATCGTCCAGGAAGATCCGGACACAAGCGGAACCTATGTGGTATCTACGGTCGTGGATGGAAGAACCGTGGATGAACAGACAGTAACCGCGCTTTCTGAGCTTTCCGCAAATGCCTGGGTGACATTCTCGGGAACCGGAAACACGTTCACGGAGACAGCCGGAACCGCTCTGAGTGGCGGTGTGGATCCGACGGTCGCCAATGCAGATTATTCCGCATTCCTGACAGCACTGGAAAAATACACGTTCGATATCGTGGTGTACGACGGGACAGAGTCGGTTGTGATCGAAGCATATGCGTCCTTTGTAAAGAGGATTTCTGAACGTGTCGGTCGGAAATGCCAGGCGGTCATGGCAGGAGCAGAGGACAGCAATACCGAGTGGGTGATCTCGGCCGGAAACGGCGTTAAGCTCTCTGACGGTACGGTGCTGACTCCACAGCAGGTAACCTGGTGGCTTGGCGGAGCGGAGGCAGGTGCTCCGTATAATCAGTCCCTGACATATTCCAGATATCCGAACGCGGTGGAGGCGAATCCGAAGCTGACCGATACGGAGATCGAGGAAGCCATTCAGAAGGGCAAGCTCGTGTTCATTGATACCTTTGATGCGGTCAAGGTTTGCACGGATATCAACACACTGACCAGCTTCACCGTGGATAAACAGAAATGTTTTGCGAAGAACCGTGTGATGCGTGTCTTAAATCAGTTCTGTAACGATGTGTATAAACAGTTCTCGCTGTACTACATCGGGAAGACCAACAACAACGACGATGGAAGAAACCTTTTAAAGGGCTGGATCGTCGGATATCTGAATGAGATGCAGGCAAACGGAGGCGTGCAGAACTTTGTCCCGGATGATGTGGAAGTCCTGGCCGGAAACGAGATCGATGCCGTTGTTGTAAACGTGGCAATCCAGCCAGTGGACAGCATCGAGAAGATCTACATGACCGTCAATGTGTCCGTCAATTCTGACAGCGAATAAGGAGGTGTAAAGAATGGCAAATGAAGGATATTTACTTGCGCAGGATTCCTACCGCGGCGCGGCCGGAAAAGCGTTTACTGTGATCAATGGAAGCAATGAGCTTCTGTTCGGACTGAAGAAATTTAACTCCAGCGCTGAGATCCAGACGGGTGAGTTTAAGGTTGTCGGAGCGCTGACAGAACAGGAAAAGGTCAAAGGATTAAAGTATTCCGGATCAGCTACGATCTATTACGGAACCCCGACGTTTTTAACTTTGTTATCGGAGTTTAAGCGTACCGGAAAGTTCCCAACGATCAACTTCCAGATCACGAACGATGATCCATCCTCTTCGTTGGGTACCCAGACCGTTGTGCTCTATAACGTCATCTTAAAGAAGATCCCGATTGCGGTCCTGGATGATTCTGCGGAGAGTCTTCAGATTGATATCGAGTTCACGTTCAGCGATTTCGAGGTACTGAAATCGTTTAACAGCCAGCCGTCTCAGTTAGGCAAATAGGACGAAAGAGTTTTATCTGGAAAACTTTAAGGATGAAAAAGGGGAGAAGATCCCGTTTGTTGTAAAAGCGATCACACCGAAGGAAAACGATGGGATCGTAAAAAGAAACACTGTAAAAGGTGTTTTTAACAATGCGACTTATATAAATGAGATGATCGTGACCTGCATGGAGACACCGAATCTCAAGGATGCAGAGCTTTGCAGTTTCTATGGTGTCATGGACCCGACAGAGGTGCCGGGTCTCATGTTCACGATCGGGGAAAAGAATCTTGTCATGGATGCGGTTTCTGAGATCAACGATGTCAAGATGGCAAGCGAGCTGAAGAATGCCGCAAAAAACTTTTAGAGGGAGGAGACTGGGAGACAGAAACAAGCTATTTTGCTTTTGTCTCCCTTGGAATCTTCCCGGAAGACTTTGAGAAACGGCCATTGAGGGAAAAGATTCTTATGTTTACAATGATGGACCGGTTGTCGAAAGAGATGAAAAACAAGTGAGGAGGCGATGTGAATGGGTAAAATACAGGAAAATCTTGTTTTGACGGATGAATTTACGGCTGCATTCACCCGGTTCTTAACGCTTGGTGAGTCAGCAGTGGGAGCAACTGAAAGGATCAATAACTCCATCAATATGATGGGGCAGTCTTCCAATACGATCGCGGCAGCCGGTTTTAATACCCTGGATCAGAAGATCACGGAACTCAGCGGAAAAATCCAGGAACAGGGAGCTGCCCTTCAGGCATTGGGAGACACGGCCAACAGTATTAGTGGAAAAGGTTTTGACCAGATGACAGCAGCAATCAAGGAAGGCAATTCCGCATTGATCGATACGATCGAAAACCAGTCACGTCTGGGACGAGAGACACAGAAGACAAATGACCAAGCGGGCAAACTCCTGAGTACGATCAAGAGGATTGCCGCGGCCGCCGGTGTGACAACACTGGTCCGTAGTTTCCTGGATTTCTCTGACACCCAGGCTCAGATCAACGCCCGCTTAAACCTCATGAACGACGGCTTTCAGACAACGAATGAACTGAGTGAGATGATCTATCAGTCGGCACTGCGTTCCAAAGCGGCTTATTCCGATACGGCAGACGCAGTCGGAAAGATGGGGCTGAATGCCGGAAATGCATTCTCTTCGAACCAAGAGCTGATCGCATTCACGGAGCAGGTGAATAAGCAGTTCAAGATCGGCGGTGCGTCGGCTCAGGAACAGAGCAATGCGATGGTGCAGCTTACCCAGGCGATGGCGGCTGGTGTCCTGCGAGGTCAGGACTTAAACTCCATTCTGGCGGCGGCTCCGGGAATCGCCAGGACCATCGAGGAGAGTATGGGATGGGCGTCCGGATCCATCAAGCAGTATGCGGAGGACGGAAAAGTCACAGCTCAGGTTGTAAAGAACGCGCTGCTTGATATGGCGGATCAGACGAACCAGAAGTTTGAATCGATCCCGATGACGCTGTCGGATGCGATGACGCAGGCGCAGAATATCGTCCAGCATGAAGTAAAGCAGATGGCACAGTCCTGGAACGACTTTATTCGGACGGATCAGGGACAGGAGCTCCTCGGGGAAGCGATCTCGCTGCTGTCCGTTATGGCGCAGGTCGGAACGGATGCCCTGTCGGGGATTGGATCAGCGGCGCTCTTTGTTGCCGACAACATGGATATGATCCTTCCGATCCTGGCGGCCGTGGGAGTGGGATTCCTGTTTGTAAAGGCTCAGGCGATCCAGGCGGCGCTTGGAAGTGCCGCGGCGGCAGGAATTCACATGGCTTCGTGGGCGGTCGCGAACTGGCCGCTTCTGCTTCTTTTGGCGTTGTTTGCGGGAGCATTGATCGCAGCACAGCAGTTTGGAATCGGAATGCAGCAGGTTGGTGGCTGGGTCGGACAGGTGTTCGGAATGATCTATGCGGTTGGCTACAATGTATTTGCCACTCTATGGAATGTGGTGGCTGCTTTTGCGGAATTTTGTGCAAATGCGTTACAAAATCTTGGTACGGCAACTGTCCATCTGTTTGCGGACGTTTTGGATACGATCCTCAGTATGGTAGAAACTGCGGCAGGTGCGATCGATGCACTGACAGGTTCTCATCTTCAGGGGGCTGTGAGTGGCTTCCGCGGAAAACTATCTGGCTGGGTAGACGATACCTTTGGAGAGAATGCAATCCAGATTAAGCGGATGGCAAACCTTGATATCGGTGCTACAGCGGCCGAATGGGGAAACTACGGTGCAAATCTTGGATCCAAACTGGATAACTTGGATCTTGATATCGGAAAACTTGCGGGTAGCTTTGGTGATCTGGACCTTTCGGGACTCGGAAATGGAAATATTGACAATGTTGCAAAGGTCGGAAAAGTCGGCAAGGTGGATGATATCAAATTGTCGGATGAAGACCTGAAGATCTACCGGGATCTTGCGGAACGCCGGTATATGAACAAGATCGAATTAAAGACTCTGGCACCGGAGATCCATGTGACGGTTCCGGAATCCGCTGGAGGAAATCTGACGGCTGATGATGTCACGGATTATATCCGGAAGATGCTCATCGAGCAGATGAACTCCCAGACATCGGTATCGCACGGATGATGAAAGGAGTGTGTTCATGGCAAAATTAAAAATCGGATGTTCGATCTATCTGATGTTTGCCGGGAAGAAGATAAAACTCCCGGTAAACCCGGAGGAGATTGAAATAAAAAATCCGACAGACCATAAAACGTATGACGTCATCGGTGTGGGTGAGATCGTGGTTCCCAGGAAGCCTTCTTTAAAAGAGGTCTCTTGGGAATCCTTTTTCCCGGGAGATCGCCAGGCCGTGTATGTGAACAGTGGGGCAAAAGCGCCATCCTATTATCTGAAATATTTTGAAAATGCATTGAAGAAAAAGCAGGTCTGCCGGCTGATCATTACAAGGTCCGGCGGATCCGACACCAATATGAAATGCATTGTTTCAAGCTTTGAGACGAAGGATAAGGGCGGGGAGCCAAAAGATATCTATTACAGCCTGGAATTACAGGAGTATCGTTCCTATGCACCGAAGGTCGTCTCGATCTTAAAGACTCCGGCCGCAGGGCAGGCGAGTGCCGAGGCGTCCACAGAGACTCCGAGGGCGGTGGAATCCCCGGTTCTTCGTGTCGGTGCCGCGGTGATCGTAAACGGGGAATACTGCTATGACAGCTATGGCGGGAGACCTCATGGAACGGCCAACAACCTGAGCACTACGGTGACGCGGATCGTTTCCGGAAATCCATATCCGGTCCATGTCGGATCCTATGGATGGGTGCAGGAAAGTCAGTTGCAGATTACGGGGTGATGAGAGATGGAAAAATCACTGCAGATTCAGATCAAGGGAAAGGCTCCGGACGGATCGGAACAGCTGACGATCATGGAATACATAGAGGTAGTCCGGGAGATCGAATTCACGACGAACCGGATGGATTCTCCCGGAAAGCTGAAATTCACCTGTCTTGAAGACGGTCCGATCGGGATTCCGGAGGGAAGCTCCGTGGAGTATTTGGTGGATGGCATGAAGCTGTTCAAAGGGTTCGTATTTACGATCGAGCGGACGCGGGATGGGGAGACTTCTTATACCGCTTATGATCAGCTTCGATATTTGAAGTCAAATGCCAGCTATTCCCTCGACCACATGAGCTTTGAACAGATCCTCACCCGGATCGCCGGAGATTTTGGCTTGACGGTTGGAACACTGGAGAAAACCGGATATGTGTTCCCGACGTTCCTGAAAGAAGATGAGGACTGTCTGAACATTGTATTTGACGCACTGTCAGAGACGATCGTTCAGACCGGTAAAATCTTCATCCTGTACGATAAAGCCGGAGAACTGACGCTTGTGGAGGCGAAAAACTGGTTTACAAACACAATGGTAGGGGATGGCAGCCTGGTAACCGATTACACCTATAAGCGTGATATCGACTCGGATACCTATAACCGCGTGAAGCTCGTCCGGAAGAATGAAAAGAGCGGACGCACTGACGTGTATGTGCATGAAGATACCGATACGATCAAAAAGTGGGGACTGCTCCAGTATTATGATGAGGTGGATGAGAACCTGAATGAGGCACAGATCGACAAGATGTGTGAGGCATATCTCCAGTATTACAACCGGGTCCTTCAGACGTTGAAGCTGGAAGCCATCGGAATTCCGGAAATCCGTGCCGGCATGATCCTTCCGGTCAAGATCGGAGATATTGAGGACCTCGCCGTTTCCAGACTGCTTCTCGCTGAGAAGGTGACGCAGAAATGGGAAGGAGAGGACCATACCATGCAGATCGAAGTGAAATCATTTGAACAGCTGGGAGGTGTGAGCATCGTATGACGACGGAACTTCTTGGAGTCCTTCAGGAGATTGTAAAAAATTATGTGAATGCGATAAAAATGACGGACAAGGCTACAGGGACCGTCATAAAGACCTCTCCGCTCACGATCCAGACAGATACTTCCCTGCCGCCGATCTCCGGGAATGCGCTGATCCTGACAAGCAACGTCATCGAGCGGACGGAACAGGTGAAGGGTGGCGCCGGCGGAACCGTAACGGTTACGGAAGGGTTAAAGGCGGGAGACAAGGTCCTTCTGCTCCGCGTGCAAAAAGGGCAGCAGTTTATTGTATTATCAAAGATTACATAAGGAGGTCACCATGGCAGTATTACCGGAAGGTGTGGGGCTTGATGTGACCCTGCAGTATGTGGAAAAACCGACAAGGACATTCCTGATCGACTGGTCATCGAAACAGATCGCCGGCATGGATGAAGGACTTCCTGCAATGCGTCAGGCTGTGGAGATCATCCTTCAGAATGAACGGTTCCGGTGGCAGATCTATTCGTCCGATTTTGGAAGTGAACTGGAAAGCCTGGTAGGAGAAGAACGGGATTATATCGAGAGTGAACTTCCCCGCCGGATCGAAGATGCATTTTCCGGAGACAGCCGGATCCTTGCGGTTGAAAATTTTGTGTTTACGGAGAAAGTACCGGGAGAACTGAGCTGCAGCTTTGATGTGAAAACGGTATATGGAACATTGACGGAGGAGGTGAGTGTGTGATCGATTTCAGTGGATATACAAGGGAAGTGATTCAGAAAGAGATGCTGGATCAGGTGGATCCCAATATCGATACCAGGGAGGGCAGTATGATCCAGACTGCGATCGGACCGGCGGCCTGGTATCTGGAAGGGGTTTATATGATCTTAAAACAGATCCAGGATAACGCCTATCCGGCCACAGCAGTCGGTGACTGCCTGGATAAGATCGCTCAGACCAGAGGACTTATCAGGAAACAGGCCACGGCCGCCGTCCGGAAAGGAACCTTTAACACCGCAGTTCCATCCGGGTCGGAATTCAAGACGATCAATGGGGCAGATTCCCAGATCTTCGTGACTGGAGACCGGATCTCCGGAGGTGGAACGGAATATGTCTATGCGATGCAGTGCAAGGATGCGGGGACTTCCGGAAACAACTATTCCGGGAATTTGCTCCCGATCACGCCGGTGGAAAATCTTACTTCCGCAGTTCTGGGAGATATCATCGCGGCCGGAACGGAAGAGGAGACAGATGAAGCGCTGAGAAGCCGGTTCTATGAGACGTTTGATGTCGCTGCATTCGGCGGAAATATCTCCTCTTATAAAAATGAGATTCTTTCCATCGAAGGGGTGGGAGCGGTGCAGGTATATCCGGCATGGAAGGGCGGAGGGACTGTTCTCTGCAGTATCCTCGGGGATGATCTCCGGCCGGCTCTTCCGGCTACAGTCCAGAAGGTTCAGAATATCATCTGTCCGCCGGAAGATGGCGGCAGCGCACCATCCGCAGACGGATATGGGATCGCACCGATCGGCGCGGCCGTGACGATCACAACGGGGACAGCGCTGACTTTAAATATTACATGCGACATTGATTTCGTCGAGACAATGTTAAATGGTGTAGAGACCTACAGGGAGCAGATCCGGCAGAAGATCCAGGAATATCTGGACACACTCTGTAAGACCTGGGGAGATCCTTTAAAAGCGCATCAGATTACTTATGCGGTTACGGTATACGCATCCAGGATCATCTATTCCATCCTGACAATCCAGGATGTTGTCAATGTGTCAAACGTAAAGATCAACGGCGTCAGCGGAGATCTGAAGCTTACAGAGACGGCCGCACTGCAGCAGGTGCCGGTACTGGGGACGGTGGTGATCAACGGTGAGTAAGGCGGAAGAAACTTTAAGAAGACAGATGCCGGAGTATTTCCGGCCGGTCATTGAGTTTGGAGAGATTCTGAAAGCACACGGATACAGCCTTGGCAAGCTTGATAAAGCGAGCGCGAAGGTGTATGCCAACAATTACATCGCGACATGTGACGAGGAAACAATCGCGTACTATGAGCGGCTTCTGGGGATTGTATATCGGTTTGGCGATACCATGGAGTATCGAAGAACACGGGTTTTGCAGAAATATAACACGATCGTACCGTTTTCTGTTGGATTTTTGAGGGACAAGCTTACGGAGTTGTATGGAGAAGATGGTTATGAAATGTCTGTTGATTCGGCTGCGTGTAAGCTGAAAATCAAGGTTACTTCGGATCGATACGGCGCTATAGATCTCCTGTATGATCTTTTGTGGGACGTTGTCCCGGCCCATATCCAGATCCTGGCAAACCAGCAGACGACCAACCGTGTTCCATGCCGCCTGTATGTGGCTGGAGCAGTGTCACGGGTATTTGTGCAGACCATTTACAGGCATACCGTTTATGATATCGAAGAGGCGGCAAATACAGGTGGAGCGGTAACAGGCACCAAGATTCAGACAATATCGAACGAATAGGAGGAAAAAACGATGGGAGTATATAGAGCGGCCATTGTAACAGAGAGTGGACAGAACCTTATTGCGCAGGCATTAGCGAATGAAACGCCTTTAATTTTCACAAGCGCGAAAACGTCAAGTTATTCATATCCGGTAGGAACCAATGTTCCGGCTCTGACCGGTCTGCAGGACGTGGTTCAGAGCGTAATGCCGTTTGACAGCAAAGTACTGGGCGGGAACGTAGCGCAGGTGAGCGTACGGTTTGATAATGATGGAGTTGATCAGACTTACCGGATCGAGACGATTGGACTCTATGCGAAGATTGAGGGTGGCACGGAGACGTTGTTTTCTGTCACCCAAGCGACAACTCCGGACGAAATGCCGGTGCAGAGCGATGTCTCCCCGTCAGCGTACATATACAATATTCAGCACACGGTGCAGAATGCATCACAGATCACGCTTACCGTGAATCCGGTCGGAACTGCAACGGTGCAGGATATTATGGATATTGAAAGTCCAGAGTTCGATGATTCTGGTACGGTGGAAGGGATCAGCAGCTTTCCAAGTTTTCTTGAAACCATGAAGTCGAAGATGAATTTCTTCCAGTTCTTCCGGAATCTTAAGGCCGGACTGCAGTTCGTGCTGCACGCTGGGCAGATCGTTAATAACTGCGTGACGGACAATGCAGGGTTGCCATTATCGGCGGCGCAGGGGAAGGTCCTGAAAGATCTGATCGACACAACTAATAACAATTTGAGTAATGCTGGGATCCCAACTGTAAAAAAGATTACAGATTTATATGCCATAAAAAAATCGGGATTTTATTACTATGATGCTGGCGCAACGAATGCCCCAATGTCATCAAGAGGTGGAATGATTGTTGCAAATTACTTAAGTGACTCATGGATATCTTTGACTGTTGTCCCGTACGCATCGTCAAAAATATATACAAATACCAAATATAATAACACGTGGGTCGGCTGGGCCGAATCTGCAACAAAGGATGATTTAACGAAATCCATTGATTTTCGCGGAAACGCAAAAACGTTAAAAGTTCGAAGCGGTACTGATGGATTGAAAAATATTTATCTTGATATAGAAGATGAATCAGGAAATTCTTGTTCATTAGTTTTTCTTTCTGATGGTGAAAATGCGGTTAAGCTAATGCTGAATAATAAAGTAGTCTGGACAAAGTAATTATACATCATGCAAGCTGTATTGCTATTATTCTTCCTTCGTAATTATATGTTTCATTAACATACCCGTAACCTATTAAATTTACGGTGCAATCTTTTACTGTTTTTATAATCATTGCCGTTACACAACCGCCGCCATTAGACATCGTTGTGCGAGAATTTCCAAGATGGAAAATGCTACCTGCATCGGACAATACATCAAACGTTGCTGACATCGGTCCATCGTTTGAAATGGATACACCATTTTTCCAACAAGAAAATAGGTGTATCCTGCTTTTAATTGTATTGATACAGATATTACATTTTGTTTATACACGGCTGCCTTTGATCCGTCGGCAGTGAAATAGATGCCTAAATCATCCTTTGAAACATAGTTTGATAAGGACGTCTTGTCTGCCTTATTACTCAAATTGTTATTTTGTTGACGTCAACAAAACGAAGACCATCTCGGTGAAGTTACCAGGATGGTCTTGGCATGGCGGGAAACTGGAAAGTTGGATCGGTACATGGAAAATCAACTCCCATTTCGGGAGCTTTTTATATATACAAAAATATTTTTTAGGAGGTAAAAATCATGGAAAAAATCAAAGTCAAGGGTAAGCTCTACGAGATCAGGAGCATCCAGACAATCGAACCGCATGTGCTGCAGATCGTTTTCACAGGTACACCGCCAACAAAGTGGAATGGTGACATTGTGCTTTACACGGCTGGAGACATCGAATGCGCAACGCTGGCTGGATGGACTACAGTTTATCGTGACGAGGGTCAGACAGTCTATCTGTCAGATGATGGCAGCGTGTACCAGACACCGGATCCGGATACTGGTGGCGAGATCCTTCCGCCGGAGCCGTATGAGCCGACACTGGCAGAGCTGCAGGCGGCGAAAAAACGAGAGATCAGTCAAGCATGTGAGACTGCCATCTATTCCGGAGTCGATGTCAAGCTGTCGGACGGATCCACGGAGCATTTTAGTTTGACGGAGCATGATCAGCTCAATCTCTTCGGTAAGCAGGTACAG
>QWCY01001085.1_pt1 | contig 41749 bp, 34 predicted proteins | sample 1972631 | NCBI WGS metagenome assembly QWCY01 (sample SAMN09866696, study PRJNA288562) | Human gut metagenome isolate pre1_stool, whole genome shotgun sequencing... | isolation source: gut | host: Homo sapiens | place: USA: California
TAATAAAAAAATAAAAATAAATAAATATATTTTTATAGATATATTTTTATTAATAATTTTTATTTTAATTAATTTATATTTTAAAAATAATTTATTCAATTTAATTTATATTTTTTTATTAATTCCAATTTTAACTTATTTATACAAAAATAATAAATTAAAAAATAATTATAAAAAAGAATTAAAAGATTTTAATTCTAAATTAGAAAAAATAAATAATGAAACCAATTTATTAAACGAAAATAAAAATAATAAAATAAATGAATTAAATAATTTAGAAAAAGAAATAGAAAATAAAATAAAAAAAGAATTAATTATTAATAATTTAAATACAATTAATTATGAACAAATAATTTATAACGACGAAATAGAAAATAAAATTGACATTATAAATAAAGAATTAAATGAGAAAAAATTAGAAGAGCATAAATTAATATTAGATAAAGAAAATATATTTCCTAAATTAGATAAATTAGTAAATATTCAAGAAGAATTAGAATATGCAACGAATGAATATAATGAATTAAAAAATAATAATGAAATTATAAATATAGCAAAAGAATATTTGGAAAAAGCATATATAAATATGAAAGAAAATATAACACCTAAATTTTCTAAGCAATTGTCAAAAACAATATCTAAAATATCAGATGAGAAATATAAAAATATAAAGATTACAGACAATAATATTATTGTAGAAGTAGAGAATGGAAATTATGTACCAATAAGTGTCTTAAGTGAAGGAACAATTAGCCAATTATATTTTTCTTTAAGAATGGCAATACTTGGAGAAATAACAAAAGAAAACTTACCAATTTTTTTAGATGAATCTTTTGTATTTTTCGATAAAGGTAGACTTATAAATACAATAAATTATTTAAATACTAATTATAAAAATCAAATAATAATCTTTTCTTGTACAGAAAGAGAAAAAGAAATATTAAATAAATTAAATATAAAATATAACTTAATAAATATGTAAAATAAATTCCTATAAAACTATAGGAATTTATTTTTTAAATTAAGACAAAATATTGTAATTTCTACGGATATATAATAAAATAGAAATCGTAAAAAATAAATTATAAATACAAAAGATAATATAGATAATAAATATATCACAAATTGTAAAAAACTTTTTTAATATACATTACTTAAAATGACAAAAAAAGTTAATACAATATAATAAAATAACAACTATATTAAAGAAGTTATGAGGTGGTAAAGGATGTTTCAAAATATAAGTACAGATTATGTAGAAGAAAGACAAACAAATAAGAAAAATTTAAAGGAAAATTTTATAAAACAGAACTTTTCAAAACAATTAATAGCAATTTACTTATTATCTTTTATGGTATCTATAGTGCAATTTGGAAATAATATGGCACCATTTGCTATTGCTATGATTGCAGCAATAACAGCAAATAATATACCAATACTAATTCCATATATAATAACATGTATAGGAACATTTATAGGATTTGGTAGTTCGGGGCTACTTACATATATATTAACTAGCTTAGTATTTATGGCTCTTTCAATTTTTGTAATTCCGAAAACGAATGATCAAACAGGACAAAAAAGTTTAATGCCACATCTTATGGTATCCACAATATTGGTACAAGTAGTAAAAATATTATTTGGACCAATATTAGTTTATGACATATTATCATCAATCTTATTTACAATAGTAACAAGTATATTTTATAAGATTTTTAAAAGTTCTATTTTAGTAGTAAAGGATTCTAAAATTAAAAAAGCATTTTCTATAGAAGAAGTAATAGGGACAAGCTTAGTAATAGCAATAGCAATATCTGCATTTGGAAAAATAGAACTATTTGGGTATTCAATAAGAAATATTTTATGTGTCTTAGTAGTACTAGTCTTGGGATGGCAAAATGGGGTTTTAATAGGAGCAACATCGGGCGTTACAATAGGTGTAGTAATTGCAATTATACAAAATGGAGACCCAGTACAAATTGCAGCATTTGCAATTTCAGGTATGATAGCTGGATTATTAAATAAAATAGGTAAAATAGGAGTAATAATAGGTTTTCTATTAGGAAATATAATTTTAAGCTATGCAACAAATGGCAATACACATTCTATAATAATGATACAAGAAATTTTAATTGCATCAATAGGACTACTTGCAATGCCAAAAAATATGAAGATCAATATAGAAGACTTTGTAACTGATGTAAAATATCTACCTAAAATACCAGATAATAGGTTAGAGCAAAAAGAAGATATGGTATATAAACTAAATAATGTTTCAGATGCAATATCAGAGATGGCAAATACATACAAAGAAGTAGCGGCAACAGTTTTAGAAGAAAATGAAATAGAATATTCTAAAAATAAAGAAATTTTTGTAACAGAACTTGCTAATAATATAAATGACTTAAAAGACAATGTTTTATATGATGATTTAATTGATGACGAATCACCTATTGTAGATGATATTTTTAAAGAACTAACAGAGAAAGCAGAAATTACAAGGAAAACATTATTAAATATATTCGAAGCACATAATAATTACATTTTAGGATTTGATGATTCAGAAATAAGCAATAAAATCATGAGTGAAATAGATAAGATGGTTAAAGCGATAAATACATCTTATAGAATTAGTAAAATAAACTTTATTTGGAAAAGAAAAATAGTAGAAAATAAAGAAGCAATGGGAAACCAATTAGATGGAATATCTAAAACTATATCAAATTTAGCTGAAGATATAAATATGCAAAAAAACACTTCAAAAGAAATAAATGAAAAAGAAGAATTACTAAAGATATTAGAACAAAAGAAAATTGAAGTAAAAGAAATCAATATAAATAAAGAAGAAAATGGAAAAATTGAAATTGGAATATATATAAATCCATGTGAAGATTATAATAGCACAAATTTAGAAATAGAAGAATGTAAGTCAGACAAGATAAAACAAGTAATAAGTAAGTTTTATAAACAAGAATTTGAAATACAATTAGTAGATTGCTCAATACAAAAAACTAATGAAATTTGCTATTTTAAATATATAAGTAAAAATAAGTATAAACTACAAATTGGACTTGCAAAAGTAACAAAAGATGGTAGCCCAGTATCAGGAGATACTACATTAAAAATGAAATTACAAGATGGAAAACAGTTAATTGCGATAAGTGATGGAATGGGTTCAGGTCCAAATGCAAGAAAGAGTAGTAAAATAGCAGTTCAAATGCTAAAAAGATTGCTTATATCTGGATTTAATAAGAAAACATCGTTAGATATGATAAATTCTAGTATGTGTTTAAACTCAGAAGATGATTCATATGCGACATTAGATATAGCAATATTTGATTTATACGAAGGCAATGTAGAATTTATAAAAAATGGAGCATCTCCTACGTATATAAAGAATAGACATCATGTAGATGTTATAAAAAATATAACATTACCAACAGGAATTTTAAATAACATTGAATTAAAAATTTCTGACAGAGATATAGAAGAAAATGAGATTTTGGTAATGTGTAGTGATGGAATTGCAGAGTCAAACGCAGAATATGCAAACAAAGAATTATGGCTAAAATATTTATTAGAGCAAATGGAAACAAATAACGCTCAAAAGATGGCAGATATAATTTTAAAAGAAGCAATAGATAACAACTACGGAATACCTAAAGATGATATGACAGTAGTTGTATGTAAAATAGAAAAAAGCTAAAATAAAAAAGTTCTCTTTTTATTAATCCCACTAATTGGGATATCGTTTAGAAAGAGAACTTTTTTTGCTGTAAAAATTAATATTTTTGAATATAATATTAGGCATTCTTTTTAAAGCAAAATTTAATATTTAGTTGTAATTTGTCATAAAAATGTGGTATAGTGTATATGTAAAAAAACTTACGGAGGAAATAAAATGAGTAGAGGGAAAAGATATAATGGAGAAGCAAAACTTAACATGAAAAAAGTCTTAGCAGTTGTAATTGCAATGCTAGTTATAGTAATGTTTGTTTTTGTTATATATAAATTAATAACAAATGGAAAAGGAGAAAGAATGACAAATGATTACTACTTTACTTCTTTTCAAGACAATAAATATGGAGTAATAAATAACAAAGGAGAAGAAGTAGTAACACCATCATACCAAGAATATATTGTTATACCAAATAATAAAAAAGATATTTTCTTATGTACTTACGATGTTGACTATGCAAAGAACACATATAAAACAAAGGCATTAAATTCTAAGAATAAGGAAATATTTACAGAATATGAAAATATAGAGCCAATAGCAAATTATGATGTAAACAATGTAATTTCATATGAGCAAAATGCAATAAAAGTACAAAAAAATGGCAAATATGGAATGATAGACATTGAAGGAAAAGAAATATTGCCATGTGAATATGATGAATTATATTCATTAAAAAATACAGATAATAGTATATTAGTAAAGAAAGATGAAAAAATAGGATTAGTAGATAGTACAGGAAAAGTAATAATACAGCCAGAGTATAAAACTATAGTTGGAATTGGAACAGACTATAAATTAGGATATATAGTAGGAACATCTGAAAATAAGTATGGAATAGTAGATTGTAATAACCAAAAAGTTATAGATACAAAATATGAAGAAATAAAACCGATAACAGAGAATGGAACATATGTAGTAAAAGAAAATAATTCTTGGAAGTTAATACAAAAAAACGGAGAAGAGAAACTAGCAGATGAACTAAAAAATATGAACGATATAGTAGATATAAAAAATGGAAATATTATAATAAAAGATAAAAATAATAAGATGGGAATAATAAATATTAATGGGGAAACAGTATTAAAGCCAGTATATGATGATATAAAATTTTCATTTTCAGATACATATATAATAAAACAAAATGACAAATATGGAATAGCTAAAAAGAATGATGAAATTGTACTAAACCCAACATATAAAACTATGAACTATATAAATACAGCAGATATTATAGAAGCAAGCGAAGATGGAATAACATCAAGTTTATTAAATAGTAATTTAGAAGTTAAATTAACAGGAATAGTTTCAGAAATTAATACTAGTAAAGGATATATAAAGATCAGACAAAACAATGAAGATAAATACTATAACTTTAGATTTGAAGAGAAACAAGAAAAAGACATAAACTCTACGCATACATTAATTTTAGACAAGAAAAATGGAAAATATGGATACTTAGATAAAAACGGAAAATTAGTAGTTGACTATAAATATGACGATGCAAAAGAGCAAAATGAATACGGATATTGTGCTGTTCAAAAAGATGGTAAATGGGGAGCAATAAACGAAAAAGGAGAAGAAATAGTAACACCAAAATACGATTTTTCTAATAATTTAATTATAGATTTTATAGGAGAATGGCATTTAGGAAGTATAGATACTAACGCTGTATACTATACAAAATAAGTAACAAAAGAGGGAGAATAAATGGAACTAAAGACGAGGTATCAATATACATATTTTATATACCCATATGTAATAGAACAAAATAAATATGAGAAATACTTGCAGAATTTATTGGTAAATAAAAAATGTAAATTAAGAATGTTTGAAAAACAAAAAGACTTAGATATATATAATAAGTTTTTACCAAAAGTAAGAAAATTTATGTTTCCAACATTTGAATTTTCAGAGCCTAAGAGAAGAAAATTTAAAGAGCTAGATGTTTCTTTACAAGCAAAAATTTTAAAGAAACATCCATGTGCTATATTTGAATATAATTTAGGAAAAAATGCACAAGGAAAAGCTGGTGTAAATACAGGAATATTTTTTAGAATAGACAAAATAGAAATAATTTGTTTTTATACAGGAGAATGCTTTATAAGTATAAAAACATCATTGGAAGATTTAGAACAATTTGATGATGTTTTAAATTTTAATTATAAATTTAAAGATATAAAGTCAGAATTTATTTCTATGAAGCAATTTGATAATATAAAAATCCAAGCTAGCGAATTTTCAGATATATACAAAATAAAGGATTTGATAAATAAGCTAATTGGAAATTATACAAAAAATATAAACATAGATACAAATAAATTTTTAACATATTCATATTCATGTATAGACCAAGAACAATGGAACAAAAATAAAAGTTTTGAGGAAATAAGACATCAATTTTATAAATATACAAATGTACTTCCAAGTAATTATAATTTGAATGTAGAATTCGAAAAAATAAATATACTAGATAAATGGGAATATATAAAATATGGTTTTTCTAATCAAGCTACAACTTTATTTACATCAGGAATAGATACTTTTAATTATACTAAACTACCATTTTTATACGAGAATGTATATATTTATATGTATATATTACAATTATACAAAAAAATATATATTCAAAAGTTAATAGAAGAATATAAAAAAGCAATAAAAGTAAAAGAATTAAGAAAACAATTTTTTAATTTTACACATAATATTTGGATACAAGAAATTACAACAGATGATATAGGTAAATTATTAACTAATAGTTGGTTGGAAAATTTAGAATTAGAAAAATTATATGCAAAGCTAAAAAATGAGTATGATCTTTTGTACAAAGAGTTTAATATAGAAAAGACAGCAAAAAGCAATAAGATTATTATGTTAGTATTAATAATTTCACTAATACTAAACATAATAAACTTTGTGGTATTGCTAAGCTAATAGGATTTAGGGAGATTACTTAAATCCTATTTATATTTTATATAGAATTAAGGAATAAAATTGTAAGGAGAAAATTATGATAAAATGTGGAACAGATATAATAGAAGTAAATAGAATAAAAGAAGCTTTGGATAAAAAAGGATTTAAAGAAAGAATATATACAGAAAAAGAAATTAAATATTGCGAAGGAAAAAACATACAAAAATATCAAAGCTATAGTGGTAGATTTGCTGCGAAAGAGGCGATTTTTAAAGCACTAACTGATAATATAAAAGATAAGTATAAAATAAAATGGACTGATTTCGAAATAATGAATGATAAAACTGGAAAGCCATATGTTAATATATACATAGAAAATATAAATATTAAGAATATAGAATTAAGCATATCACACTGTAAAGAGTATGCAACAGCAATATGTATAGTAGAAATGTAGAAGGAAGGATAAATTATGATGAAAATATTTGATTCACATTGTCATTTAACAGATGAAAAGTTCGACGAAGATAGGGAAGAATTAATAAATAAATTGCAAATAGGAGGAGTAGAAAAATTAGTTACAGCAGGTTATAGCTTAGAAAGCAGTAAAGATGCTATAGAACTTGCAAATAATTATGAATTTATGTATGCAACTATTGGAATTTCTCCGAATGATATTCCAGATACTAAACAAGAAATAGATGAAGAAATAAGTATGTTAAAAGAACTATATAATACAAGCAAAAAGATTGTGGCCGTAGGGGAAATTGGGCTAGATTATCATTGGAATATAGAAAATAAAGAATTACAAAGGTACGCATTTATAAAGCAAATTGAATTGGCAAATGAACTTAATTTACCAATTCAAATTCATACAAGAGATGCAGTAATGGATACATTAGAAATTTTAAAAGAAAATAAAGTAAATAATGGGGGGATATTTCATTGTTGTCCGCTTAATCGTGAACTTGTAAAAGAAGGAATTAAACTAGGATTTTATATATCTTTTGCTGGTCCAGTTACATTTAAAAATTCTAAAAACGCAGAAGAAATAATAAGTATTGTACCAAATGATAGATTTTTAGTGGAAACAGATAGTCCGTACTTAGCGCCAGAGCCAAAGAGAGGGACACGAAATGACCCAAGAAATGTACAACATATTATAGAAAAAATAGCAGAAGTAAAAGAAGAGACATTTGAAGAGATTGAAAATATGACAAATATGAATGCGAAAAGAATATTCAAAATAAAAAAATAAAAAGTGGCTAGAAACCACTTTTTTATTTTTTAGAAAACTATTTGAGTTTTAAATATTATTGAATACTTTTATTTTAAAGTTCGTATTGCTTCTATTCTATCTTCTATAGAAGGATGTGTAGAAAACCAATTATTAGCTTTCTTTTGTTTTCCCTTAAATGGTGTAACAATATACATGTTTTCAGTAGAATTATTGGCTTGCCTTAATTTAGATGTATCTGAGTCTAATTTTTCTAAAGCAGAGATTAAAGCATCTGGATTTCTAGTAAATTCAACAGCTGTGGCGTCAGCCATAAATTCACGTTTTCTAGAAATTGCTAACTTCATTAGTTTTCCAAATAAACTTGCTAACATAAGTAAAACAACACTAATTAACATCATAAGAGCATTAGAACCATTGTCATCATCGTCAAATCTTCCCCATAAAAAAGCTCTAGAGAAGAAATCGGATAATATAATAACTAAACCAACCATAACTGTTAAAACAGCAGATAATCGGATATCATAATTTTTTATATGACCCATTTCATGAGCTACAACGCCTTCTAATTCATAATAATCTAATTTATCTAATAATGCTGTAGTTACACAAATTACAGAGTGATTTGGATCTCTACCAGTTGCAAATGCGTTAGGTTGGTCTGATTCCATTATATATAATTTAGGTTTAGCAGGTAATCCAGAAGAAACCATTAATGCGTCCAATATATCTACAAGTCTTTTATTTTCTTCTTCTGTAGCGGGTCTTGCATTATTTATACCTAAAACAATTCTATCACTATAATAATAAGATCCCCATGCAGATGTAATAGATACAATAAGTGCAAATACTATGGAGAAAACTCCAAAATCTAAGGCATAACAAATATAATATATAATTAATGTTAATACAATTATATAAGCAGATATTATAAAACCTGTTTTTATTTTATTTCTTTTTATATCTTGATACATAATAAAACCTCTTTTTGCTTATAGTTAAAAAGATTTCTTCATACAAAGAAATCTTTACTAATAATTATAAAAAATATTATAATTTATATTTTAATATAAATTATTTTGAAAAATCAATTTTAATATTTTGCTTTTCTTGTTCATCTTTTACTTCAAATAATTCACTAGCCTTAAAATTAAAAGCTTTGGCTATTAAATTTGAAGGAAACATTTCTAATTTTGTATTGTACATAGTTACAGTGTCGTTGTAGAACTGTCTTGAATAAGCAATTTTATTTTCTGTATTTCTTAATTCATCTTGTAAACTTAAGAAAGATTCGCTAGCTTTTAAATCTGGGTAATTTTCAGATACAGCCATTATAGTTTTCAAAGCATCTGTTAACTGATTAGATATTTCAGCTTTTTCAGCAACTGTATTAGAAGAAGCCCAAGCAGTTCTAAGTTCAGCAATTTTAGAGAAAGTTTCGCTTTCATGAGCCATATATCCTTTTACAGTTTCTTGTAAATTAGGAATTAAATCAAATCTTCTTTTTAATTGTACATCTATTTGGCTCCAAGCATTTTGAACTCTTTGGCGTAAGCTTACTAAGTTGTTATACATTGATACGACTATTATACAAATTACAACAATAATTATAACTACTATTGGTATTGTCATATATAAATCTCCTCCTTTCCAATATTCTAGCATAATATATTGTTTTATACAATATAAAATATAAATGTAACATAAAAAAATATATGCATAAAAAACAGTAATTAGAATATAATATAGTAAATATTAACAAATTTGGAAAATTTGACAGATAAAAAAATATATAGTATAATGAAACTTGCTTATGGGAAGTAGCCTGTATTACAATATAAATATTATGGGCAAGCTCAAAGGAGGAAATTATGTTAAAAAATAAGGTTGATGAAAAAGCATCAATATCTTTAAAAAGAATAATTGGAATTTGCTTAATATTCTTATTCATATCAGGAATATGTGTATTTGCAGCAAATAAACAAGTAAAAAATGTAAAGATTACATTATCAAATGGATGTGAAATGAACGTAGTAACATCAAAAACAAAAGTAGCAGACATATTAGACGAAAAACATATTATATTATTACCAGAAGAAAAAGTAACTCCAGATGAAAATTCAACTATTGGAGCAAATGGTAAAATAATAATAACAGAAAAAACAGCACAAGAAGAAGTTGCAGAATTAGTATCTGCAGAAGCAGAAGTTAAAGAAACAGAAGAAAACAAAACAGATTTAAATATAGATATGATAGCAAAAGCATACAATCCTATAACAGAGAAAACTATAGTAGAAATAGTAGCAATACCATTCGAAACAGTAACAAAAAATGTAGCAGATGGTGCTAAAGATACAAAGAATCAAGTTCTACAAGAAGGTAAAGAAGGAAAAAGAGAAGTAACATATAGAGTAAAATATCAAAATGACGTAGAAATAGAAAGAAAAGAAATTAGCTCTGTAGTTATAGAAGAACCAGTAAATAAAATTGTTCAAGTAAAAGCAAAACAAACAACATCAAGAGGTGCTACAGGAAGAACATATATATCAGGAAGTGTAGCAGAATATCAAGCTTATGCACGAGCAAGATGTAGTGCATATGGTTGGTCTACAACAGATTTTAATTGTTTAGTTGCACTTTGGAACAAAGAAAGTGGATGGAATCCTAATGCATACAATTCAAGATCTGGTGCATATGGAATACCACAAGCATTACCAGCAAGCAAAATGGCTACAGCAGGTACAGATTATAGAACAAATTATAAAACTCAAATAAATTGGGGATTAAGCTATATAAAATCAAGATATGGTTCTCCATCAGCAGCATGGAGTCATTCACAATCTAGAGGTTGGTATTAAAAATAAGCCAATGGATTACTACTTACAGCAGTAATAGTTAATTCATTGGCACTTTTTATATTAAGATATATTTTAAACATAAGGAGGAATAACATGAAATTAATATCATGGAATGTAAATGGACTAAGAGCAGTTGTAAATAAAGGATTTAGTGAATTCTTTAAAGAAATAGACGCAGATATATTTTCTATTCAAGAAACAAAAATGCAAGAAGAACAATTAGAAGAAAATATTTTAAGCATATTTAAAGGATATAATACATATTGGAATAGTGCAGAGAAAAAAGGTTATTCAGGAACAGCAATATTTACAAAAGAAAAACCAATAAAAGTAACATATGGTATAGGAAAAGAAGAACATGATAAAGAAGGAAGAGTAATAACCTTAGAATTTGAACAATTTTTTCTAGTAAATATATATACTCCGAATTCTAAAAGAGAATTAGAAAGATTAGAATATAGAAAAGAATGGGAAGATGAAATTAGAAAATATTTATTAGATTTAAAATTGATAAAACCAGTAATAATGTGTGGAGATTTAAATGTAGCACATAATGAAATTGATTTAAAAAATCCAAAAACTAATAGAAGAAATGCAGGTTTTACAGATGAAGAAAGAGCAAAAATGACAGAGTTATTAAATGCAGGGTTTATAGATACATTTAGATATAAATATCCAGAATTAGAAGGTAAATATAGCTGGTGGTCTTATATGTTTCATGCAAGAGAAAAGAATGCAGGCTGGAGAATAGATTATTTTATAGTTTCAGAAGAATTAAAGAAGAATATAGAAGACGCTAAGATTTTATCTGAAATTTATGGAAGTGATCACTGTCCAGTAGAATTAGATATAAACATATAATTAAGTGAAAGGATAATGCAATGAAAAAAAACAATTGGAAGAAATGGTTATATTGGTTTAGCTTTGGTGTTGCTATTATAATTGTATATAATATATTTAATAACTTTGATAATTTGAAACAAATTGTAAGTGATTTCTTTAAAATATTAAGTCCATTTTTAGCAGGAGGATTAATTGCATATATATTATATTTGCCTACTAAAAAAATAGAAAAAGTTATAGAAAAGAGTAAAATAAAATTAATAAGAGATAAAGCAAGGCCTATAAGTGTAATAATAATATATATATTAATTTTAGCTATTTTAATTATAGGAATGAAATTTGTTGTACCAAAGATTTATGAAAGCGTAATAGAATTAATTAATAGTTCACAAGGATATATAACAGATATAATGAATAAATTTTCTTCATTACCAGAAGATTCTTTTATAAAGAAAGATGTTTTAGAACAAGCAATATCAAAATTAAAGAAAATAGATATTATGCAAGTAATAAATTATTTATCTGGAATATTTAGCTTTGCAACAAGCTTATTAAATGTATTTGTTGCAATAGTAGTTTCTATATATGTTTTAACAGCAAGAGGAAAATTGGTAAGAGCTTTAAAGAAATTTATTGTAGCAGTATTTAAAACAAAAACAGCAGAGCAGATAATTAAATATTTTGATAATTCAAATGAATATTTCTTTAAGTTTTTATCAAGCCAAGTACTAGATGGAATAGTAGTAGGAGTTTTAACATCTATAGCAATGTCGTTACTAGGAGTAAAATATGCAGTTTTATTAGGGTTCTTTATAGGATTATTTAATCTTATACCATATTTTGGAGCGATATTTGCAGTTGCAATTTCTGCAATTATAACATTGGTTACAGGTGGGTTAGCTCAAGCAATATGGATGCTTATAATAGTAATTATATTACAACAAATAGATGCAAATATAATTAATCCTAAAATTGTAGGCGAATCATTAAAACTAAGTCCACTATTAGTTATATTTGCAGTTGCATTGGGAGGAGCGTATTTTGGGGTACTAGGAATGTTCTTGGGACCACCTGTGGCAGCTGTAATAAAACTAATTATTTCAGACTTTATAGAATATAAATTAGAAAATAAAAAAAGAGAGATTGAAAGTTAATATATTAAAGGATATAAATTGTTAATAGAATATTAATAATTTATATCCTTTTTTCTTAATAAATAAAATGGTATAATACCAGTAGATTAAAATAAAAGGAAGGATTTTTTATGTATAATATTTTAGTTTGTGATGATGATAAAGAAATAGTAAATGCAATAGAAATTTATTTAGAAAAGGAAGGATATAAAATATATAAGGCATATAATGGGAAAGAAGCTTTAGATATAATAAATAAAGTAGAAGTACATTTAGTTATACTAGACATAATGATGCCAGAATTAGATGGAATAAGTGTAGCAGAAAATATTAGAAAAGATAAAGCAATTCCTATTATTATGCTATCAGCTAAATCGGAGGATTATGACAAGATAAAAGGACTAAATGTAGGTGCAGATGATTATGTAACAAAACCATTTAACCCTATGGAATTAATTGCTAGAGTTAATTCACAAATGAGAAGATATACTATGTTGGGTAGTATTAGCAAGAAAGAAGAAGATAAAAACATATATAAATCAGGAGAGTTAATAATAGATGATATAAAAAAAGAGGTCTCTGTTGATGGAAAAAATATAAAGCTAACGCCTACGGAATACAACATTTTAAAATTTCTAACGAAGAATAAGGGAAGAGTATTTTCTATATCACAAATATATGAAAATGTGTGGGAAGAAGAGTCATATGGTGCAGAAAATATAATAGCTGTACATATAAGACATATAAGAGAAAAAATAGAAATAAATCCCCGTGAACCTAAATACTTAAAAGTAATCTGGGGAATAGGTTATAAAATAGAAGATATATAAAAGGAAGTGAAAATATGGAAGAAAGGAATATTTTAAAAAATAAAGGTCTAAAAATTCTAGCCTTTATAACATTACCTATATTTTTAATGACGATAATTGCAGATTTAATAATAATTTACTATGCTATTGAAAATCCAGAAATAAAAGAGAATAAAGACTTTTATAGTACAGATATGTTTATAGATTCATATTTATCTGAGATGTATAGAAAAGCTTCTAGTTTAAAATCGGAAATAGAAGAAGGATATTATATTGATGAATATGGATATAGAATAAAAACTGACGAAATTGAAGAAGATGTGGATTCTAGAACACCAATTTACATACAAGATGGTGAATATAAAATATATTACCAAAGTAACCATACAGAAAAGAAATTTGTTTATTTATTAGTAAATTATGAAACTAAAACTGCATATACAAATGTACAGCAAACATCAAAATCAAATACATTAGAAAAACTAAAACAAGTAATAATATCAAATAATAAATATTGGTCAATTTCAAATAATCAAATAAAAACGAATATAGATAGATTATCAGAAGCAAATATAGTAAGAAACCAAGCAATGCAAAGAGTTAGTGATTTTTCTAATCAAAAGGAATTCTATACAGCGTTCGATGAAACTATAAAAAGATTAGATAATACAAGTGATATATCACTTACTAAAGCTATGTACGAAGAAACTCAAAAATTATACAAATATTCATATTCAACATTAATTATTAGTATAATACTAGCAAGTATAGAAATTATATATTTAATATATGCACTAGGACGCGTAAAAGGAAAATCAGAAGTTTATATGTCTTGGATGGATAAAATACCACTAGAAGCAATAATTTTAATATATTCTGTAATAACACCTTTAGAGCTAGTGATATTAGCAGGTTGCCTAAGTATAGTTGTAGTAGATGTTAATTTGTGTTTTGTACTCTTAGCAATAGTGGGATATATTTCAGTAATAAGTATGCTATATGGTATGGGAACTGCAATAAAACGAATAAAAACACATACGTTCTTTAAAAATTCGATAACTTATAAAATTTTTAAATGGATATTTACAAAATTTAAAAGAATAAAGAATATGTTTATATCTAATAAAAATTTAGGTAAGAAAATAGCCATATATTTTATAAGTATTATAGCGATTTCGATACTTATAGTATTAATGTTTAGCGAATTTGGAATTCTATTAGACATAGTTTTTTGGGTATGGTGTTATTATAAAATAATGCAAGAAGTAGATAAATTTAAACAAATACATGATGCTACAGAAAGAATTTATAAAGGTGATACAAATATAAAAATAGATGAATCTATGTATACAGGAATATTACAGGAATTCGCAATTTATTTAAATGATATAGCAGGTGGATTTTCTAATGCTATACAAGAAAGCTTAAAAAGTGAGAGATTAAAAACAGAGCTTATTACAAACGTTTCACATGATATTAAGACGCCACTAACATCAATTATTAATTATGTGGATTTATTAAAGCAAGAAAATATACAAAATGATAAAGTAAAAGAATATATAGAAGTTTTAGATAACAAATCACAAAGACTAAAGAAATTAATAGAAGATTTAGTAGAAGCTTCTAAAGCATCTTCAGGAAATATAAAGATAAATAAAGAAGTTTTAAATGTAAAAGAATTATTAAATCAGGTTACAGGTGAATTTAAAGATAAATTTAACAAAAGAGGATTAAATGTAATTGCTAAAGTACCAGAAGAAATAGTTTATATAAAAGCAGATAGTAGATATTTATATAGAGTGCTAGAAAATGTATATAGTAATGTTGCTAAATATGCTGCACAAGAAAGTAGAGTATATTTAGATTGTATGTTAGAAGAAAATGGAGATGTAGCTATATACGTAAAAAATATTTCCAAAGAAGAATTAAATATTTCAGCAGATGAATTAATGCAAAGATTTGTACGTGGAGATAAATCTAGAAATACAGAAGGAAGTGGATTAGGGCTTTCTATAGCTAAAAGTTTGACAGAGCTACAAGGAGGAACATTTAATATTCACTTAGATGGAGATTTATTTAAAACAGAGATTAGGTTCAAAAGAGTGTAAAATAAATAATTTGAGCTATATGTTTACAATAGTAATATAAAAATTGACATAAAGTGTATAATGTAGTATAATAAATTTTACGCAACTTAAGTATGTTCTCCATTTGGAGAGCAAATAACAACATAGGAGGGTCAAATAAATATGACTTGGATGAAAATATGGGAAATTTATGAAATGTATGGAAAAGATGCTTGGATCGAAGCAACGGTTATGAGTGTGGGTGATTCAATTGATCTTAGAAATGGAGAAACCGAAACAATTACTCGGATAACTAGAATAGATTCTATGAACTTTACAGCCAGAGTTGCTAAAGCACTTAAGCAAATAAGGTTAAATGAGTTTATAACATGTTAGTAATTAAAGTCAGATATAAACCTTTCTGGAGCAGTCCTGTTTTACGGGACTGCTTTTAAAAATATATAAGTTTATATTGTTAAATAAAATAATTATGATATAATTTGCAAAGGAACAAAATATCGCTAAAGGAGAAAAGAAAATGCAAAATTTATTAGAAGGTTTAAATGATAAGCAATATGAAGCTGTTGTTAATACAGATGGTCCATGTTTAGTAATTGCTGGTGCAGGTAGTGGAAAGACAAAAGTATTAACTCATAAAATAGCATATTTATTAGAAGAAAAAGATGTAAAACCATGGAATATATTGGCTATAACATTTACAAATAAAGCAGCAAATGAAATGAAAGAAAGGGTAGAAAATTTAGTTGGAGAAGCTGCAAAAGATATGTGGATAGGAACGTTCCATTCAATATGTGTAAAAATTTTAAGAAGATTTATAGATAGAATTGGATTTGATCATTCTTTTGTAATATTTGATACTTCTGACCAAAGAACATTAATAAAAGAATGTTTAAAGGACCTACAAATAGATGATAAAATGTTTACAGATAGAATTGTTCAATTTGAAATAAGCAATGCAAAAAATGATATGAGAGAGCCAGAAGAGTATGAAGCGATTTCTAAAGGAGATTATAGAAAAGAAAAAATAGCTTCTGTGTACAGATTATATCAAAAAAGATTAAAAGAAAATAATGCAATAGATTTTGATGATATTATAAATTATACAATAAAAATATTTAAAGAAAATGAAGATGTATTAGAATACTATACAAATAAATTTAATTATATTTTAGTAGACGAGTACCAAGATACAAATAAATCACAGTTTACACTAATAAGATTACTTGCAAATGCACATGGTAATATAACAGTAGTTGGTGATAATGACCAAGGAATTTATAGCTTTAGAGGTGCAGATATTTCTAATATTTTAAATTTCGAAAAAGATTTTAAAGGTACTAAAATAATAAAATTAGAGCAAAATTATAGATGTACCCAAAATATATTAAATGCAGCCAATTCCGTAATTAAAAATAATGAAGTAAAATATAAGAAAAAATTATGGACAGAAAATGAAGAAGGTTCACTTCCAACATTTCATGTTTCCGATGATGAATATGATGAAGGCAGATATATAGTAGAAGAGATAAATCATTTAAGAAGAGAAGAATATTATAAATATTCAGACTTTGCAGTACTTTATAGAATGAACTCACAATCTAGAGCAATAGAAGAAATTTTAAGAAGAGAAGATATACCATACAAAATAGTTGGAGGCTTAAAATTCTATGAAAGAAAAGAAATAAAAGATATAATTGCATATCTTAGATTAATTAATAATACATCTGACAATTTAGCATTAAAAAGAATTATAAATGAACCTAAAAGAGGTATAGGGAAAACTAGTTTGGATAAAATACAAGCAATTTCAGAGCAAACAGGGATACCTATGTATGAAATAATAAAAGAGGCAGACCAATATGGTCTAGCAAGAGTTTATACAAATGCACAAAGTTTTATATCAGTTATAGAAGACATAATAAGCAAAAAAGATGAGTATACAATTACAGAACTAATAAAACATACATTAAATGAAACTGGATATACAAAAGCTTTAGAGGAAGAAAATTCTATAGAAGCAGAAAATAGAATAGAAAACCTAGAAGAATTTTTAACAGTTGCAGTACAATTTGAGGAAGAAGAAGCAGAAAATGATTTAAGTTCATTCCTAGAAGGAATAACACTTTCTAGTGATATAGATGGAATGAATGAAGAAGAAGAGTCTGTTACATTAATGACACTTCATTCTGCAAAGGGACTAGAGTTTCCAGTAGTATTTTTAGTTGGAATGGAAGAAGGTATTTTTCCAGGATATAAATCTATAGGAGAGCCAAAAGAATTAGAAGAAGAAAGACGTTTATGCTATGTTGGAATTACAAGAGCAAAAAACAATTTATATTTAACATGTAGTAGACAAAGGACAATGTTTGGTTCAACAAGTTGCAATCCTGTTTCAAGATTTGTAAAAGAAATACCTAAGGCAATGTTAGAAGGTTCATCAGAATTAGGAAATGAATCAGAAAATAAATTTAAAGATAGTAATTATGATTGGAGCTACGGAAAAGCAGGAAGTAGCAAAGTTGTAAGTTATAAAATAGAAAATTCAAACACAAGAAAAGAACCAAGTTTTGCATTTAAATCAGCAGAAAGCTTTTTAGCAAAACTAAACAATAAAGCGCAAACTAGCCAAGCTGATGTTTCTAAATACAAAGAAGGACAAAGAATATATCATAAACGTTTTGGAGAAGGAAATATAAGTAAAATAGAACCAGAAGGAGACGATTTAAAACTAGATATACAATTTGATAAAGTAGGACATAAACGTTTAATGGCAAAATTTGCAAATTTAGAAATTATAGACTAACTATATTATATTTAGGGATGGTTCTTAAAATTTAGACAAAATAAATTTTAAAAGATAGTATATAAAAAGTGGAAAACTATTTATAAAAAAATAATTTTCCACTTTTTGTATGTCAAAAGATTATTAAAAGCTAAATTAAATATAAGATGTATAAAAAATAAAATTTGGTTAATAATATAAAAAAACAAAAAAGGAGTGATAATATGCCAAATTTAAGTCAAATAGAATTACAAAATTTAAGACATCTTATAGGAGCGCATGAAACCTCTTATCAAAAATTGAATTCATATTCTTCAGAAGCAGTTGACCCTCAAATTAAACAAATCTTTGCCAAGTCTGCGCAAGATGCACTAAATACAAAACAAAAATTAATGAATTTTTTAAATAATTAGGAGGTTACAATGAACGAAAAAGTTATGGTAAATGATATTTTATCTGGAGTTAAATCTAGTTTAACAACATATCAAAATGCGATTTCAGAATCTGAAAATACAGAGCTTAGACAAACTTTACAACAAATTAGAAATAATGATGAAAGTTTTCAATATGAATTATTTAAGGTAGCTCAAGCTAAGGGATATTACAAACCAGCTAATAAAGCTACTGTAACAGAGATAGATGAAGTAAAAACAAATTTACAATAAAAAGTTATGGTGAACAAAGAACCTATATGTTATATATAGGTTCTTTATGTGTTTTTTTAAAAATATTACAAAAATATTAAGTGCTATAGATAATTAAAGAAAAAACGAAAAAACAGACTATTTTTACTTAAAAATGATAAAAAACGGGTAAATATAAAATTTGAAGAAAGAAATCTTTTATTATATCATATAAACAATGTGTATAAAAAGGAGTGTTAAATATTATTAAGATAAGAAAAGTATTAATGAATTTTAGAACTCTAATAAAATTAATAGCTATATTAGCAGTAGCGGGAGCACTAATATGGGGAGCAATTATATTTTTATATAAACCAATATATAGTGTTACATTAAATGGTGAATTTATAGGTTATTGTGAAGATAAAACTAAAATGCAAAATAGAATAAATAACTATATGGAAAGCGGAGACGGTGAAAATGTTGCATTTGTAGAAATCAATGATTTACCAGAATATAAAATGTGTTTGTTAAAAAAAGGAATATCAACAAATGATGACCAAATTTTTAACAAAGTAGTAGAAAGAGGAAAAGATTATTATACATATTATGCCATGGTAGTAAATGGTGAAGAAAAATTATATGTTAAAAATCTTCAAGAAGCAGAAGCTATATTGCAAGAATTAAGAGATAAAAATAGTGCCAATAAAGATAATATAACAATAGAGGAAAAATATAATACAGAACTTGCAACATTTGTTGCAAAAGAAGATGCTGTAAATCAACTATATCAGGAAAGACAAGTAGAAAGTAAAATAATGGTGGCAGATGCTACAACGAATAGAAAAACAAACAACAGAGTAAGTACTTCTACTAAAGTTTCAAGAGGGAAGGCAAGTTTAGGAATAACTTTAATAGAGCCAGTACAAGGAAGGATAACAGCAAGATATGGAGAAAGAAGTAGTGTACGTTCTAGTGCGCATACAGGCTTAGATATAGCAGCACCAGGAGGAACACCAATTAAAGCAGCAGCCTCAGGAACTGTAGTATTTTCTGGAAGAAAAGGTAGCTTTGGAAAAATGCTAGTAATTTCCCATGGTAATGGGGTTCAAACATATTACGCTCATTGTAGCAAATTATTAGCAAATGTGGGTGATAAAGTTTCACAAGGAGAAGTTATTGCAAATGTTGGAAGTACAGGAAACTCTACAGGAAATCACTTACATTTAGAAGTTAGAGTGAATGGACAAAGTTATAATCCACAAAAATATGTATATTAAGATAAATAAAAAATAAGAAGAAATTTTAAAAAACTAAAATTTCTTCTTATTTTTTATTTAGATTAGTACAAAGATAGAATTATATTGTTTTTACTAATAACTTATAAAAATTATTTTTTACTATTAAAGTACCATACTCATTTAATCTACTTTTAAATAGATTAGAATTATTTATACTCTTTCCAAATTCTGTTAATGCACAAAGAAAAGTCTTTATACCAGAAAAATTTTTATTAATATTATCCATTACTAAATAATAATTATTTTTATAAGAATATAAAGAAAAGTCCTTTGTAAAATTAGCAATTCCTCGAATATTAGAATTTTTTAAAAGTAAAATGAAATCTAATATATCATCGAAACTATTAAATTCATATACAATAGAATCAGTAATTATTTTATTTGTTTTTCGCTTAACTTTAACTGTTCTTTTATTATATGTAGATGAGATATCTAGTTCTGGTAGAAATCTAGTAACTGTAATAATAAAGTCACCATTAATGGTAGCTAAGGCTTCTATCATAAGTTTATAGTCTTTTGTTGTAAAACCAATTTGTTCTTCTGCCTCATCTAACATTTCTAAAAATAATTTTTGAGAGTCGGAAGAATTGGACATAAAAGATTGATAATCTATATTGTTATCTTCTAAATCCTGAAGGTTAAGAATAATTCGAATTTTATCATTATTTAATTTTTCAAACTTCATTAGAATATCCCTCCCGAAATATAAATTAATTATACTATATAAATAGCATAATTTAAACGAGTAATATTTGGTAATATAATATATTCTATACTAGAAAAATAGGTACCCTTAATATAGCATAAAAGAAAATAAATTAAAAGAAAAAAATGGAAAAAAATAAAGAATTTTTATTTACCTAAAATTGTAAATATGACTTGAAAAATATATGTAATATATATATAATATTATGGAAATTAATTGTTAATTTCCGTAAGGAAAAGGAGGAGCAAAGTGGCAACTAAAGATAAAAATATATGGGTACTATTAATATTTATTTTAGCAGGTTTGGTAGTAGGAGGATTATTAGGAGAACTTGCATCTAAAGTAGATTTCTTGTGGTGGCTAGCCTATGGAAATAGTTTTGGACTAGCAGAGCCATTAGTATTAGATTTAAATATTATAAAAATAACATTTGCGTTAACAATAAAAGTAAATATTGCAAGTATAATAGGTATTTTACTATCTATACTAATATATAGAAAAGTGTAATTTAAATTGGGGGCAGAAAGGATTTTAATATGATAATGAAAAAGCTCCCGAATTATGAAAGACCATATGAAAAGTTAGAAATATATGGAGAGGAAACCTTGTCAAATTCAGAGTTGCTGGCAATAATTATAAAAACAGGAACAAAGGATGAATCAGCATTGGTAGTAGCACAAAGAATTTTAGACATGGGCAATAAATGTAATACAAAAGATATTACTTTTTTAGAAGAACTATCTATACAAGAATTAACTAAAATTAAGGGAATTGGTAGGATAAAAGCAATACAAATAAAAGCGGTATGCGAACTTGCCAAAAGAATAGGAAAGCCTATCTATGCAGAGAAAATTATAATAAAAGGCTCAGAAGATGTTGCAGAACTATTTATGAAAGAATTAAGAAACTTAAAAAGAGAAATAGCAAAATTAATAATATTAAATAATAAAAATATAGTAATAAAAATTAAAGATATATCATTTGGAGGTCAAAATTTTGTAATGATAGAACCAAAAGATATTTTTGCAGATGTAGTAAGAATGCAAGCACAAAGAATGATTCTTGTACATAACCATCCAAGTGGAGATCCAAAACCAAGCGAAGCAGATATATTACTCACAAAAAGAGTAAATGATGCAGCAATGTTATTAGGTATTTCTTTTTTAGATCATGTGATAATAGGAAATAACAATTACGAAAGTGTTTTTGCAATAATGAGAAAGAAAGGATTGTTTTAATATGTTTAAATTTTTAAGACTTAACTCAAAGGATATTGGAATAGATTTAGGTACAGCTAATTTATTAGTAACATTAAAAGGAAAAGGAATTATACTTAAGGAACCTTCAGTGGTAGCAATAGATAAAAATTCTGGGGAAATTTTAGCAACTGGATATGAAGCAAAAGAAATGTTAGGAAGAACACCGGAAACCATAAAGGCGGTAAGACCTTTAAGAGATGGAGTTATTGCAGATTTTACAGCAACAGAGTTAATGTTAAAAAATATAATAAAAAAAGTATGTAGACAAAATAATGTAGGAAAACCTAGAGTATTAGTAGGGGTTCCATCTGGAATAACAGAAGTTGAAGAAAGAGCAGTAGAAGAAGCTGTTATGCAAGCTGGGGCAAGGGAGGTATATTTAATAGAAGAACCAATGGCAGCAGCAATAGGAGCAAATTTAGATGTTTCAGAACCTAGTGGAAATATAATTGTAGATATAGGTGGAGGGACAACAGAAGTTGCTGTAGTTTCTTTAGGTGGAATAGTTATAAGCCATTCGCTAAGAATAGCTGGTGATGAATTAGATGAAGATATAACAAACTATATAAAAAGAGAGTATAACTTAGCAATAGGAGATACAACAGCAGAAGAAATAAAAAAACAAATTGGTTGTGCGCTTCCATTAATGACAGAAATGACAATGGATGTTACAGGAAGAGATTTAAATACAGGACTTCCAAGAAATATTGTTATAAATTCTAGCAACATTCAAGAAGCTATAGAAATTTCCATAAATGAAATAGTAGAAACTGTTAAAGCTACATTAGAAAAAACACCACCAGAACTTGCATCAGATATTATGGAAAAAGGAATAGTTCTTGCAGGTGGAGGAGCTTTAATAAAAAACTTGGACAAACTATTAAGCGAAAGAACAGGAATGCCAGTTTATGTGGCAGAAGATCCATTAGATTGTGTTGTAAAAGGAACAGGTAAAACTTTAGAAAATTTAGAAAAATTAAGAACAGTATTAATTAACGCAAGAAAAAGAATATAACTTTAATTATATAGGAAGGAAGTAAGAATGTATAAAAATAAAAAAAGTGGAGTTGTTGGAATAGTAGTAACAGTAATAATATTAATATTGCTAGTAATACTTTCAAATATAAAAATAGAGAATTTGACAGTCGTAGAAAATATTTTTAGTACAATAGTTATGCCATTTCAAAATGGATTTACAATGTTAAAAAACAAGCTTTCAGGAAATGATACATTTTTTACGGATTTAGATAATTTAAAGAATGAAAATGAAGAGTTAAAACAAAAGAATAGTGAATTAGAACAATCTTTAAGAGAATTGGAAATTATAAAAGCAGAAAATACTACATTAAAAGAACAAATGAACCTTAAAGAAAAATATAGTGAATATAAAACTGTATCTGGATATGTAATAAATAGGGATATTAGTAATTATACAGGTATGATAGTTATAAATGTAGGGTCAGACGATGGAGTAGAGCCAAACATGACAGTTATAGCAGATAAAGGATTAGTAGGAAATGTTGTATCTGTTACAGCTAATACTGCGAAGGTTCAAACTATTGTAGATCCAGCAAGTTCTGTAAGCTGTATAATTAGTACATCTAAAGATGCTTTTGTAACAAAAGGAAGTATAAATAATAGTGGTAGAGAGATAAAAGCAACATATATACCAACAGATGCAGTACTAGTGCAAGATACAAGTATAGAAACATCTGGTTTAGGAGGAATATATCCTAAAGGAATACATGTAGGAACAATAAAAGATGTAGTTAACACAAAAAATCCAACTAATAAATATGCAACAATAGAAACAGCTGTAGATTTTTCAAAGTTAGACACAGTTCTTGTAATATTAAAATAATGAAGGGAGAGCATTTATGAAAAAAACAATATCAATTTTGTTAATATTTTTAGCTTTCCTTATAATATATTTTTTGCAAGTAAATATTTTTACATGGTTTAATATTGCAGGTGTAATGCCTAACTTATTCATAATATTAGTTCTGGTAATAGGCCTATTTGCCGGAAAATATGTTGGAGTATCTATAGGAGTTGTAGCAGGACTATTTTTAGATATATTTATAGGAAAGAAAATAGGTGTAACTGCAATAACATTAGGAATAGTAGGATTTGTAGGTGCAATATTAGATAAAAACTTTTCTAAAGATAGTCGAATAACACTTGTTTTAATGGTTATGTTTTTAACATTTATTTATGAATTATTAAATTATTCTATAAATGCAATAATATACACATATTCATTAGAATTAGCAGAATTTTTTATAAAACTTGTAATAGAAACAATATTTAATATATTACTAACAATAATACTATACCCACTTATTCAAAAATGTGGATATATATTAGAAGAAAATTTTAAAGAAACAAAGATATTAACACGATATTTTTAAAAACAAATCTAGGATTGGAAGTGATTAATTGAGCAAAAAACCAAATTTAAAATTTAGATTTAACTTTTTAACTACTATTATATATGTAGTAGGAATTATTTTATTATTACAACTTTTCAATCTACAAATAGTTCATGGAAATGAATATAGAGAAAAATCTAATACAAGGTTAACAAGAGAAAGTAAGATAGAAGCAGATAGAGGCTCAATTTTAGACAAATCAGGAAATACTATAGTAGGAAATACAATGGGATTTAGTATAGATTTATATAAAACAAAAATAGATGAAAAAACATTAAACAAAACTATTTTAAATGCTATAAATGTCCTAGAACAAAATGGAGATACATATATTGATGATTTTATAATAAATATAAACCCATATTCATTTAGTGCTTCAGAAGAAAAAGTTAAGAAGTTTAAAAAAGATAATGAAATAGATGAAAACGCAACACCAGAGGAATGCTTCTATATAATGAGAGAAGAATATGAAATAGAAAATACAGACATTGTAGAAGCAAGGAAAATAATGGCAATTAGATATGCAATACAAGAAAAAGGATATAGTAGTACAAAACCATTAAAAATAGCAGAAAATATAAAAAGAGAATCTGTATTAATATTCAACGAAAAATCATCAGAATTTCCAGGGATAAATGTAGTGGTAGAGCCAGTAAGAAATTATGAGCAAGGGACAACGGCTTCCCACATTGTAGGTTATACAGGTAGAATAACATCTAAGGAGCTAGAAACAAGAAAAGATACATATGACCAAGACGATATAATAGGAAAAAATGGAATAGAGTCAACTTTTGAAGAGTATTTAAAAGGTGAAGATGGAATAAAACAATTAGATATGAGTGTTGATGGAACAGTACAAGAAGAATATACTACAAAAGAAGCTGTAAAAGGCTCAGATGTTGTTCTTACAATAGATTTGAATTTACAAAGAGTAACAGAAGAAGCTCTAGCTAATACCATAAATAAAATAAATACAGGTGGATATTCTAAAAGATATGAAACAAATTCTGGAGCAGCAGTAGTAATGGAAGTAAAAACAGGGAAGATACTAGCAATGGCAAGTTTCCCAACATATAACCCACAAGACTTTGTGGGAACAATAACAACAGAAAAGTGGAACGAATATAACCAAAATCCAGATTTACCTTTAATGAATAAAACAATTCAATCCGCATATGCACCAGGTTCAATTTTTAAAATGGTAACAGCGATAGCAGGTTTAGAATCTGGAGTGGTAAATACTACGGAAAAGGTTAATGATACAGGCACTTTTTACCATTATAATGACAGTTGGAGATGTTGGCAAAAAGGAGGACATGGTTGGCTTAATATTACTGGAGCTATAGAAAAATCTTGTAATTATTTCTTTTATACTATAGGAACAAGAATGGATGTAGATACGCTAGCTAAATATGCAAAATATTTTGGTCTAGGAGTAAAAACAGAAGTAGAATTACCAGGGGAAGTTTCTGGAACAGTCGCTTCTAAAGAAACTGCTAAGAAAGCAAATAGGAACTGGTACCCAGGAGATATGATGTCAGCTGTTATTGGACAAAGTTATAATGCATTTACACCATTACAAATGGCAAAATATATAAGTATGGTTGCAAATGGAGGAGAAAAAATAACTCCAACTATACTTGAATCTGTTATAAAAGCAGATGGCACAGAAGTACCAAAAGATGAAGTTGAACAAAAGATAAAGTCAAAATTGGGAATAACAGATAATGGAGTAGAAGACTTAGAAATATCTAAAACTAGTATAGATGTTGTAAAAGAAGGGATGAGATCTGTTACATCTGACGAATCTGGAACAGCATATAGTGTATTTAAGAATTTCCCAATAGAAGTTGGAGGAAAAACAGGTTCTGCAGAAACTGAACGAGGATCTGGAAATGGAAAAACAAATGCTTGGTTTGCAGGTTTTGCACCATTCGATGATCCAGAAATTGCAGTAGTTGTGTTTGTAGAAAATGGTGGACATGGTTGGTATACAGCAGAAACGGTTAAATACATAATGGAACAATATTTTGGAATGAATATAACTCAAGTTCAAGAAGATATGACACAAGCACCTTATGTAGAAACTTATAGATAATAAGAAAGGAAGTTTAATATGGCACAATATGTAACAGTAAATTTAAAAAAAGATGTAATCGTTATGAAGCTAAGTGAAAAAGCAACTCAGGCAGATACTATAAAAAGCTTAAAGAAAAAATTACCAGAGCTTAAAAAATTATATCAACAAGAGAAAACACCAATATTTGTTACAGGAAGGATACTAAAGAATAAAGAAATAAGAGAAATTCAAGAAGTAATAAAAAAGAGTATAAATGTGGAAGTAGAATTTGACACGCCTAAAGCCCTAGGGTTAAACGAAATAAGAAGAACTTATAATAAAGATGTAGAAATTTCGGAGTCAAAAATTCATAGGGGTTCACTAAGATCTGGACAAAGAATGGAATATGAAGGTACTTTAATAATTTTGGGAGATGTAAATGCAGGAGCAGAAGTAATTGCTGGGGATAATGTAGTAGTTGTAGGAAATTTAAGAGGTCTAGCACATGCAGGAGCGAAAGGCAATAAACAAGCGATAGTTGCTGCACATAGAATAGATACACCACAAATTAGAATTGCAAATATAATAAAAGAAATGGCTAAAGATGACGATGCATATAATGTTGCATATACATATGCTTATGTTAATGAAAACGGAAGAGAAATTATCTTAGAATAAAAATATAGCTAATTAAGAGTTAATTCTTAATTAGCTATATTTTTTCATAATTAAATTATAAGACAAGCTAGTTTAAAAGTAATAATAATAAACAAATTATTAATGAAGTATCTGTAATATTGTCTTTATATAAAATAAAAATAATAAAAAGTATAATTATATCATCTGAATACAATTTTATACCAAAAATATTAATAAAATCTATATCAGAATTAGTATTATCTTTAACTTCTTCGTGATTTGTATAATTATTTTTTTCACTTATAATTTTATTTTTTGAAGAGTTAGACTTGTTCACAGATTTTTTATAAAAATTGGAATAAGGAGGAGGAAAATTATACATTTTTATCATCACCACCATTATTTTTAAATATTTCCAATAACGGTGCCATATTTAAGAATTTCATATACTGATCCAATTTAGACTGCCTACTTTTTCGAAGGTATGGCTTTAACGCAAGTAATAAATTAGAACGTTTATCATTATGATTAGAATTCATTTTATCCATAATTTCTTTCATTTTTAGAATTGTATTTATATCTATATTATTATGTAGTTCACCAGAATCAGAAGAAGCTGAAGAGTCATTAGAAGATGATGACTTATCAGAAGAATTCAAATTATTTATAATGTCACTAATTTTATTCATATCAATATTACTATTAGAAAAATTTTTTATTAGATCAGATAAATCATCGCTCATAATAACCTCCCATACTTTAAGATACAAAGATTAATTTAAATTGTCCTGCAATTTTTTTATAATTTCATCTTTGTTTTCAGATTTCATTATTTTATTTGCAATTTCCATACTTTTTTGCAGATCATTTTTATCTACTTTAGAAAGCATATTCATTAATTTTGCCATATCTAAATTATCCATAAAATCACCCCTTAAAAATATATATGAACTTGATTATAATATTATATTAAAAAAGTAATAAATTGTTACTATAAAGAAATATTTTTTAAATATGAGCATCCGTTAGGGAAAAAGATGTCAAAAAATGAATTTACATAAAAATATGACAAATCTTAGAAAAGCATTGAAAAATAAGGAAAAAAAGTATATAATATATAATATATGGGATTATTATTTTTTAGGAGGAAAATATGAAAGAAAAGGTTGTTAATAAGTTAATTGCAGCCATAACCGTAGTTTGTTTACTTATGACATATGTGTCTACGTTAACAAATTCAGTTTATGCTGCTTATGAAGAATTGGAAAAACAAGGTATTGTATCAAACAACAAAAATGTAGAATTTGATGCATACTTTAAAGCAGAAGGAGCAAATAAGCATAGCTTAGAGGTTGAAATGCCTTCAGAACAAAAATTATATGTAAAGGTAAATGTGAAGAATACAGGATATTTAGAAACAGCAACAATTTCACTAGAGAATCCAAACTTTTCAATTTCCAACAATTTTGTTAAAACAGAATACATAAAATCTGTAGACTATGACAAAAATGAAATTACACTAAATCAAATAGAAAGTGGAAAAGAAATTGAAATAGAAGTACCTGTTAACTTTGTAAGAAACGATAATATGGATTTAACATATTTCTCTAGAGAAACAAAGTTAAAGCTAGAAGGAACATATTATGATGAAAACGGAAAAGCAAAAAATGTAAAATCTAATATAAATGTTAGATTAAACTGGAATGCAGAGCCAAAGGCTGTTTTAAATGCAGAAGTAATAAAATATGGTGTTTATAATACAAATGTGTATATGCAAACACTATTAACAAGTATGCTAGAAGGAAATTCACTTCCAGTAGAAAAAACACAAATAGAAATTACAGTACCAAAAATTGCAGATAAAAATCCAGAGGAAGTTAGAATATTTGCAAATACAATAGCTACAAATAATACAGAATTTACAAAAGATATGTGGTCTTATAACAAAGACACCGGAATATTAAAAATAAATTTAGAAAATAAAGAAAATAATAATCTAGTTAATTGGAAATTAGGAGCAGATAAATTTTATATAACTTATATATACAAAGATACTACTTTTGCTCCAGCAGTTGTAACTTTAAATGCTAAATCTACAATAAATACATATGTAAACAAAAAAGAAGTTGCAGAAAATGTTCAAAAAAATGTAGAATTAAAAGATAAGATGAGTACAGTAGTTGACTCTACACCATTTGCTACAGAAGAAATATATAAAGGTTATATGTACGCAAATAATAAATACGAAACACAATTTGCATCTACAATATCAGCTAATATAGCATATATAGATGCTGTAGATAAACTAGAATTAATTGAAAATAATGCAAAATTTGTTACAGCAAATGAAGCTACAATACAAGTAGGAAATAACATGTACTATAAAAGTATATCTATTAGTAAAGCTATATTCGATAAAGTATTAGGTCAAAATGGAATAATTCAAATATATGATCAAAATGGAAATAAAATAGCTGGAATAGATAAAAATACTAGCGTAGATGAAAATGGAAATATGACAATTTCTATAAGTAACCAAGAAGTTACATCAATAAAAATAGAAACAACAAAACCAATAGCAGAAGGAATATTAACATTTAATATTAATAAAGCTATAAAAAGTGTAACAGATTTAAATAGAGCTACAGTAACAAATATACAAAGAATAGATACAGAAGTATCTGGAAATGTAATAAGAGATGATATAGTAGAACAACTAGAAACAAGAGTAGAAACAACAAAGTTAAATGAAACATCAACAAAAGCAGAACTTTATATAAACAATACAAACTTAACAACAACTGCTAAAAACGAAAATGTAGAAATAAAAGCAATATTAAAGTCAAACGATTATACATGTGACTTATTTGAAAATCCAACACTTGAAATTGCATTACCAAGTGAAATAGAAGTACTAGATATAAAAACAATAAATTTACTATATAATGAAAATCTAAAAATAAGTTCATATGACGTTATAACAGACGCAAATGGAAACAAAGTAATTAGAATAAAAATACAAGGAAATCAAACAGAATTTGTTACAGATATAAGCAAAGGTATTAATGTAGTAATAAATACAGACATAACATTAAGAAAAACAGCTGCTAATATAGCAAAAGATGCAATATTAAAAGTAACAAATAATAAAGCAATACAATACGAAAATGATGGTATTTCAAAAGTTAATATGAACATATACGCTCCACAAGGAGTAGTACTATTAAGCAGTGTAGCTAACTTCTCTCCAGATAATGCAGAAGTTGTTTCTTTACCAAATAAAGAACAAGCTGGAAAGATAGGAATTAAAGAAGAATCTAAAAACATGACAATGAAAGCTACAGTAGTAAATAACTATGGAAAAGATATTAAGAATCCAAAAATTTTAGGAAGGATACCATTCCAAGGTAACAAGAAAACAGATGGAACAGAATTAGGATCTACAGTAGATACAGTTTTAACAACAGGTATTAACATATCTGGTATAGATAGCTCAATAGCTACTATCTACTACAGTGAAAATGGAGAAGCAACAGCAGATTTAAATAATACACAAAATGGATGGCAACAAACTATAAGTGATGCTTCAAAAATAAAATCTTATTTAATAGTATTAAATAATTATGTAATGCCACAAGCAACAGCTTTTGATATGGCATACAATGTACAAGTACCAGCAAATTTATCACATAACGAAAACGCATTTGGTACATATACAGTATATTATGAAGAAGAAGAAAGCAATCAAACAATATCAAAAGAAACAATGGCTCCAACAGTTGGTGTATCTACAGGAAAAGGGCCAGAATTAAAAGCAGAAATATATGCTAACGTAGGAAGCACAGCTTCAACAGAAGATATAATGGAATATAAAATTACAGTAAAAAATGATGGAGAAGTATCAGCAGAAAACGTAAAAGTTACTGTAAATTTACCAAAAATGGTTGATTATGCAGAGTATATAAAAGAGCCTATGGGAGAGAGATATGAAGTAAAACCAGAGATAAGAACATTTGACCTTTCTGTAGGAAACTTAGCAGTACAAGAAAGCAAAGAAGTAACATTTACAATAAAAGCAAATCGTGAAGGAAAATTTAAATTAGATTTAAGCCTTTCAGCAGGAAACTTAGAAAAATCAGAACAAGTATCAACACCAGAAGTAAATGTAACTTTAGCAAGCTTTATAATTCAATTCACAACGCCAACACAAGATAATGTTGGATTAGGAAGTAAAATAGAATATTATACAAATATAACTAATGCAACAGATAAAAAAGTAGAAAATGTAAAAGCAACAATAAAATTACCAGACAATGTAGAATATATAGAAGCATTTAGACAAGGATATGCAGGAGCAAACCAATCAACAGAAGATGTAAAATACGATGAAAAGAGCAGAACAGTAACATTTAACGTTGGAGATATAGAAGCGAAATCTGCAGCAAAATACAATTTCATATTAAGAGTAAAAACAATTAAAGAAGAAGACGTAAATATGCAAGTTGTAGTAAAAGGAAAAGGAACAAACGAACAAAAAAGTTCTATAATTATACATTCAACTGGAAACAACAAACTAGAAGTAAAAACAGAAACAGATATAACAAAAGAATATTTACAAATAGGAGATGTTGTAACATATACAATAACAGCTAAAAACGTAAGTTCTGGAGTTATAAAAAATGTAAAAATAAAAGCAACAATACCAGACAACTTAAAATATTTGAACACAACATACTATGTAGACGACAAAGAAATGTTTAATGGATATTTATTAGAAGATAAAGTATCACAAGCAACATTAGACTTAGACGCAGGCCAAACATTTAAATTTGTAATAAAAGCAGCTGTAAATAAAATGATAGATTCATCAAAAGAAGAAGAAGACTCAACTGTAGATGTAGAAGTATCTGGAGATGGAACAGAAGACTTTAAAGACGAAATTAACAACAAGATAGAAAATGACAATGTTCAAAACTCTAATACTTACAGAATTTCTGGTACAGTATGGTTTGATGAAAACAGAAATGGTACAAGAGATGTGCAAGAAAAATTACTTTCAGGAATTCCAGTAACGATAGTAGATGCAGAAACAGGAAAAGAAGTAAAAAATTCAAATGGAGATAAAATTACAGCAACAACAAACGATAAAGGGGAATATATTTTAAGTGATTTAATTAAAGGAAAATATATTGTTAAATTTAACTATGATAATTCTAAATATGTTATTACAGAATATAGAAAACAAGGTGTAGATGAAAAAATTAATTCTGACGCAATAAATACAACAGAAAATAACGGAGTAGCTATTACAGATAATTTAGAGATTACAGAAAATAGCATGAATAACATAGACTTAGGATTAACTACAAAAGGAATATTTGATTTATCATTAAATAAATCATTAACACAAATAAAAATGGCAGATGGAAAAAATACAAAAGCTATACCTTATGAAAATAAGAAATTAGGAAAAATAGAAGTTGATGCAAAACGTATTAACAATACAAACTTAGTAATAGAATATACAATGACAATTACTAATAAAGGTAATGTAGCAGGATATGCTAAGAAAATTGTAGATTATGTACCAAACGAATTAGAATTTAGTTCTAACCTAAATAAAGATTGGTATGCTTCTGGAGATACACTAGTATGTACAGCATTAGAAAACGAAATAATAAACCCAGGAGAATCTAAAGAAGTTAAATTATTATTAACAAAGAAAATGAATGAAAATGCTACAGGAACAGTAACAAATAAAGCTGAAATTACAGAAACATATAATGACCAAGGGCTGTTAGATGAAAAGAATGAAGAAGATGATGCAAATTCTTCAGCAAATGTAATTATAGGTATAAAAACTGGTGGTCCAGTAACATATGCAGTATTAACATTAACAATCTTAGCAATAGCAGGTTGTGGAGCATATATAATAAATAAAAAGGTATTAAAAATGTAGAAAGGAGGAAAGAAATTATGAAAAAATCTAAATTATTAGCATTAATAATATTATTAATAATTATACCAATGATAGCAGTAATTGCATATTTTTCACCAATTTCAAAAGCTAGCTCATTTGATTACCAATATGGCGTAACAAATGGAGGACCTCCTTTTGTTACAAACATAGATGGTAAACCAACAGAAGTTTATTGTTCACAAGCAGGTGGATCACTTTGGTCTTCTTGGAAACTTACATTTTATAGTACAGAAACACGTAATATGTCAGCAGGGCTTGCATATGCTTTAAGACAATGTTGTTCTATAGACTCTAGGCAAAACTTAATATGGATGTCAGAGATTGCAAACAACATAAAAACTCCAGACTGGCATCCAGATTATGATGATGCATTAGAACAATATAACAAAATAGCAGGATTTAACGAATACTACAAAAAATTACAAGAAACAGGTAAAGATATAAAATTTGAACAATCAGAAGCAGGCCTACAAAGTTCAGAAAATGGAGTATACAAATTAGGACCATTTAAATTATCTTTCTATAAAAGTACATATTCTAAAATATCAAGACTATATTTAAAAACAGATACAGGTGAAACAATCGAAGTTAAGAAAGTAAACTTCGGAGGATATACAGGTACTGTAGATGATATAGACTCTGGTGAAGAATTTTATGTATTATTATCACAAGAAGAAGCAAAAAACGCATCTAAAGTTACTTTAGGAGCAGAATACAAATACGAAGAAGCAAGTGGAACATATACATATTATGAACCAAATAAACCATCAATAGATGGGCACACAGTACAACGTTTAGTAACAATAGATTATACAGGAGGACCTGCAAAAGATGATGCAACAGGACCAGAAATAGAACTTACAATAGACTTAGCAGGTAAAGTATTTAAAGATAATTTAGCTAACAAAGATGGAACAGAAGATGGAATTATAAGTACAGGAGACGAAATGTTAGAAGGAATCGAAGTAACATTATTTGACAGCACAGGTAAAGAAGTTGCAAAAACAACAACAGATAAAGATGGTTACTACGAATTTAAAGACCAATTAGCTTCTAAACAATATTATGTAAGATTTAAATATAATGGACAATTATATGAGCCAACAACATATCAAAGAGTAAGTAAAATAATAGATAGTTCTGGAACATTAGGAAAGACTTCAATAGAAGAAAGATCTTATGCAACAGATGGTAAAAAGAACAGACAAGACTTTAATAATAAATTTACACCAGTAGATGGTACACACGAAGTTCCAGACAGAAAAGATACAAAAAATCCAGCATTTGATATTTACGCATACACAGGTCCAAATGGAATAGAAGAATTGTTATTATATGGAGTAACAAATTCTAAAGAAGAATTATTAAATATCAACTTTGGAATTAAAGACAGAGAACAATTCGACATGAACTTAAGAAAAGACTTAGTAAAAGTAGACTTAAGTATAAATGGTAAAACACATAAATATGACTATCCAGGTGGAGATAAAGATCTAGAAGTAGAAATAAGAGGTACAGACATACCTGATTATAATAGAGCTATTAGAAGTGCAGATTTAAAATATAAAATGGAACAACAACTAGAAGAAGCTCCAGATAAATTACAAGTAAAAGTAACTTATAAAATTCAATTAAAGAATCAATCAGTTGGAAAAATTACAGGTTATGTAACAGACTTAGCAGATTACTATGACACTTCTTATGAATATATTAGATCATATGACGAAAACGAAAAAGAAATTGCATGGCAACAAGGTCAAGATATATCTGGTTCTGGAAAAACATATCATACAATGAATACAACAGCATTAGCAGACCAAGGTATAGACGATAAAAAATGGATATTTGTAGAATATAGAGTAACAGACGAAGCATTAAGAGCATTAGTGGAAGAAGGAACATCTACTAAAGAAAACTTTGCACAAATATCTGGTTACAAAAATACATATAGAGAAGACAGAAAAGATTTAAATGGACAATTAATAACTAATGCAGGGGAAAATGCAGGATTAATAGATGTAGATTCTACACCAGCAAACTTAAACCCAACAGATTCAAAAGTACAAGAATTTGTAGCATTTACTAAAACAGATGAATACCAAGACTTAGGTGGAGAAGAAAAAACAAAACGTAGTATGGCAGTATTCGAAGATGACGCAGATGCAGCGCCAGGATTAAAACTAATAGTTGATGACTCTAACAAGAGAAGAGCTACAGGAACAGTATTCGAAGATGCAGCATTAGCAGAAAAATTAGAGCAAGACAATGAAAGACTTGGTGATGGCCAATATTCAAATGGAGAAAATTTAGTAAACCAAGTTAAAGTACAATTAATTTGTACAAATGGAGATGTAGAAGTAAAAGAAACTAGAACAGATGATAAAGGTGCATACGAATTTACAGACTACATTCCAGGTGATTACAATATTAAATTTATATATGGTGACTATGAATCTTTAGTAGCAGTACAACCAAATGATGAAATGTATACGGGTCAAGATTACAAATCTACAATTTATAAAGATGAAAATTACCCAGATGCACATTGGTATAACAATAATATAGATACAAAACTAAATGATGCTAAAGATGATCAAACAAGAAGACAAGATGTAAATTCTTATAGTAAAAATTTAAAATATAAAAATGCAACAGTATTAAACTCAACAGCTGAAACAGACGAAGAAACATTAAAAACATTAGCAGATAATACAAACATGAATGCAGTAACAGCTAAAATGAGTATGGAAATAGAATATGTTGGACAAGAAAATACAGAATATGCTGTAAGAAATATAGACTTAGGTATTATAGAAAGACCACGTTCAGATATATTTGTAGAAAAAACAGTAACTAACTTAAAACTATCAACAACAGGAGATGGTCAAACAATATTTAACTCTAACCAATCTGTACCAAACCTAACATGGAAGAAAAACACAAGAGATCGTAGAGGACTAATTCAAGCAACAGTAGATGAAAACTTATTACATGGTGCAACATTAGAACTTACATTTAGTATAAAAGTAATAAACACAGGTGAGACAGATTATGAAGATGAAACATATTACAACACAGGGGTAATAACAGATAAAAATAAAATAGTAACTTTAGACCCATTAATGATAGCAGATTATGTATCTAATAACTTAGTATTTGATACAAACTTAAATACAGGATGGCAAGAAATTACAGACAAAACACAATTAACATCAGGAGACAATCCACATATTAAAGCAGTAGATGAAAATAAATTTAATGGATTACAAAAAGTTATTGTTGCAACAGATGATAACCCTATATTAAAATCAGATCCAATAGTACCAGAAAAAGCTAAGGATAAAGCTGGAAAATCTTCAGAAACACAAACATCATCAGTATTACTAACAAAAGTAATATCATCAGATGGAAGTGTTACAGATGATACAGAATATGAAAACATAGCAGAGGTTATAGAAACATATACACCAACAGGTAGAAGAACATATAACTCTAGCATAGTTTCAATTCCTGGTAACTACAATGTAGGAGAGCCAGACACAGCATTATCAGAAAGAATTTCTATAGTTCCACCATTTGGAGCAGAAGATGTAGTAAAATACATAGCAATAGGAATTGCAATTGCTGGAATACTAGCGGTAGGAATAATCTTAATAAAAAAGAAAGTTTTAAACAAATAGATTAACAACCTAAAAAGGGATTAGGGATTCGGGGACGGACCTTAAAATCCCTTTTTTTTTATGTAATATAAAATTTCTATTACTGTGCGAAGCTTTTACAATAGAAAATATTAAGCATGATTTTTTTGTAATACTGAAAAAGACATAGACAACGTCATTTTGAGATGAAAATCGAAAAATGTCATACGGAAAATTTGGACATTTGAATTATTTAATGATAGAATATAGAAAAAAAGAAAAGGAGTAGATATATATGACATATGCAGAAGAACTAAAAGAAAAACTATTCAATAAAAAAGTAAATGGATGGTTTAAAATTTCTGAAGAACTTAAACAAGAAATATTTGAATATAATGAAAGATATATGGAATTTTTAAATAATTCAAAAACAGAAAGAGAGATTGTTAAAAGTGCTGTAGAAATGGCAAGGGCAAATGGATTTAAAGACATAAGCGAAATAGAACATTTACAAGTTGGAGATAAAGTATATTATATAAATAAAGAAAAAAGTATGTATTTAGCAATTATAGGTAAAGAAAAATTAGAAGAAGGATTAAATATAATTGGATCACATGCAGATTCTCCAAGATTAGATTTAAAGCCAAATCCATTATATGAAGATCAAGAACTAGCATATTTTAAAACACATTATTATGGTGGAATTAAAAAATATCAATGGACAACTATTCCACTTAGTATTCATGGTGTTATAATAAAACAAAATGGCGAAAAGATAGAGGTAAAAATAGGTGAAGATGAAAAAGATCCAATTTTTACGATAACAGATTTACTACCACATCTAGCAAGAGAACAAGAAAATGCAAAATTAAGAGAAGCAATAAAAGGTGAAGACTTAAACTTATTAATAGGAAGTATGCCATTTGATGAAGAAATTTCAGAAAGCGTAAAATTAAATATTTTAAATTTATTAAATAAAAAATATGGAATAGTAGAAGATGACTTAAGTAGTAGCGAATTAGAGCTTGTACCAGCATATAAGGCAAGAACACAAGGATTTGACGAAAGTATGGTAGCAGGATATGGCCAAGATGATAAAGTTTGTGTATATACATCATTAACAGCAATGATGGAACTAAATGATATAACAAAAACAGCTGTATGTATAATTGCAGATAAAGAAGAAATTGGAAGTGTAGGAAATACTGGAATGGAATCACATGCTTTTGATACCTTTATAACATATTTATTAAATAAAACAGGGGAAAACAGACCAAATTTATTAGAAAAAGTATTTATAAATTCTAAAATGCTTTCTGCAGATGTTGATGCATGCTTAGACCCAATATATGCAAGTGTTTCAGATAAATTTAATGCTGCCTATATGGGATATGGAGTAGGTCTAAACAAATATACAGGATCTGGAGGAAAATACGAAGCATCAGATGCAAACGCAGAATATTTAGCAGAAATAAAAAGACTATTTAATGAAAATGACATAAAATATCAAATAACAGAATTAGGAAAAGTAGATGTTGGAGGAGGAGGAACAATAGCATATATTCTTGCAAATAAAGGAATAGATGTTATTGACTGTGGAATTCCAATTTTATGTATGCATTCACCATATGAAGTTTCTAGCAAATACGATGTATACTCAGCATATAAAGCATATAAAGCATTCTGGAATAGATAATAGAAAATCTCGGGAAACCGAGATTTTTTATATTTTAATTTTATAAGATAAACAGGGATTTTAAGGACCGTCCCCGAATCCCTATTTGGACCTTGAAAAAGATGGAAAAATTGTGTATAATAATATATAGAGTTTATAAAAAGAGGAGAGAATTATGTTTCAAAAATTAGAAGCGGTAGAGCAAAGATATGAAGAGTTAACTAAATTAATAAGTGACCCAGAAGTAATTAGTAATCATAGTGAATGGCAAAAATATGTAAAAGAACATGCAGACATTACAGATGTTGTAGAAAAATACAGAGAATATAAAAAAGTAACACAAGAAATGGAAGAAGCCAAAGAAATGATGGCAGATAAAGAACTAAAAGAATTAGCAGAAGCAGACTATTATTCAGCAAAAGAGAAGATTCCAAAGCTAGAAGAAGAGTTAAAAATGTTACTAATCCCTAAAGACAAAGATGATGATAAAAACATTATTTGTGAAATAAGAGCAGGTGCTGGAGGAGAAGAAGCAGCATTATTTGCAGGTACATTATTTAGAATGTACAATATGTATTCAGAAAGAAAACACTGGAAATTAGAAGTGTTAAATGAAAATGAAACTGAACTAGGTGGTTATAAAGAAATTTCATTTATGATTACAGGAAAAGGTGCATATAGTAGATTAAAGTATGAAAGTGGAGTACATAGAGTACAAAGAGTTCCAGACACAGAAAGTAGTGGAAGAATTCATACATCTACAGCAACTGTTGCAGTATTACCAGTAGTAGAAGATGTAGAAATAGAAATAAACCCAGCAGATGTAAGAATGGAAGTATTTAGAGCATCTGGAGCTGGAGGACAACATGTTAATAAGACATCTTCTGCAGTAAGACTTATCCACGAACCAACAGGAATAGTTGCAGAATGCCAAACAGAAAGATCACAATTACAAAATAGAGAATATGCAATGAAATTATTATGTTCTAGAATATATGAAATAGAAAAAACAAAGCAAGATAATGAACTTGCAAATGAAAGAAAGTCACAAATAGGAAGTGGAGATAGAAGCGAAAAAATAAGAACATATAACTACCCACAAGGTCGTATAACAGACCATAGAATTGGTTTAAGTATATTCCAAATGGAAGATTTCCTAAATGGAAATATAGATAATATGATAGATAGTTTAACAGCTGCAAGTATGGCAGAAAAACTAAAAGGAAATGAAGATGAATAAGAAAAAACTTGAATCTAAAAAGATTAAGAAAAAGTGTGCTAAATGAGGAATTTAGCACACTTTTTCTACGTTAAATTTAATAAATACAAATCTAGTAGCATAAGATTAGAATAAAATAATTTAATAGAGGTGGAAGATTTGGATATATTAAAAGTGGTTGGAGCAGGATTATTTTTTGGAACTTTTGGGACTACTTTAGGAGGGCTAATAGGAGTAAACTTAAAAAGGAATTCGAAAAAATTCTTAGGGTTTATATTGTCATTTGCAGCAGGTTTGATGATGGCTATAATTTGTTTTGACTTATTACCAGAAGCAATGGAGATAGCTAATTTGGCAGTAATACTTCTAGGATGTTTATGTGGAATTATTACAATGATAATATGTGATACTATTGTTAAAGAAAAATTTAGTGGAAGAAATGAAATGAACAATTTATTAAAAACAGGGATAATTATAAGTATAGGATTAGCCTTGCATAATATACCAGAAGGATTAGCAATAGGGACAGGATTTAGTGCTTCATTAAATTTAGGATTATCATTAGCAATTGTAATTGCAATACATGATATACCAGAAGGAATATCTATGGCAGTGCCAATGAAAAATGGAGGAATGAGTAATAAAAGAGTAATATTGTATGTTGTAATGTCTGGAATAAGTACAGGGATAGGCGCTTTAATTGGTCATATGTTGGGGGGAATATCTGAAAATATAATTGCAGGTTCACTAAGTTTTGCTGCAGGAGCAATGTTATATATCGTTTCAGGAGAGTTAACACCAGAAGCCAATAATATGTACAAAGGCAGAATGAATGCTATAGGAAATATATTAGGATTTGTTTTAGGAATAATTGCTATAAATATATAGAAAAAATAAAAAACAGCCTAGTAAATGTACTGAACTTAAAAAGCTGAACAGTATAAATTAGGCTGAAGAATATTTAATTATTTTCTTTAAAAGAATTTGCAATGTCATCAAAAATAGTGATATATTTATCTTTATTTTTTGATACAACTTCGAAATCCAATATGTAAATTTGCTTTTGTGTCTTTATCCATACTACATTAGAGTAAAGGTCAGATTCAAGATTTGAATCGTGATAAGTAAAAGTATACTTATATGCTTCACAATTTGGAATATTCATTTTTATAATATCTGAAATTTCTCTTGCATTTTCTCTAGCATTGGAAATATTATCTTTTTCAGAAGTAATAGCTTCTTCTAAGTTTATTCCACTATCAACATTATTAATTATTGTACTATATAACATCATTTGATCTTTTAGAGAATAAAGATCTAGAACATATTCTGAAGAGCCAGAGGCACTTTCTTTAAAATCTACTTTACCAGGGATTTGTAAACTAAATTCATTATTGCTTGATGTTACAGTTACTGGAGTTAAATAATTGTATAGTGAATATATTCCAAAACCTAAAATAATTAAAATTAGTATTATTGATATAGTTAGTATTATCTTTTTATGTTTCATAAAAATCCCTCCATGCAAATATTTTATTATAAAAAGCAAGACAATACAACATGATTAGAAAAAATGTTATAAAAATGTAAATAATAATGTGTAAAAAGACTGTGCGTAAATGGTACAGCCTTTTTGCTATGTTGAAAGAAAGATACTAATATTTACAATTGGAGTTAAATTATATAATATAGAATAAAGTAAGAATCGAGATTTAATAAGAAAAAATCTGAATATTCCCATTTTAAATTATTCGGATTTTAGAATTAAAAGTAAACAGTAAAAGCGAGGGTAAAGAAATGCAAAATGAAGCGAACCGTGT
>QWCY01001168.1_pt1 | contig 41711 bp, 37 predicted proteins | sample 1972631 | NCBI WGS metagenome assembly QWCY01 (sample SAMN09866696, study PRJNA288562) | Human gut metagenome isolate pre1_stool, whole genome shotgun sequencing... | isolation source: gut | host: Homo sapiens | place: USA: California
CAGTTTTCAATGTCCTCTCACTTGACTCTCTCGTCGAGTGCCCATTTATATTACCATCCCCTCTCCCTTTTGTAAAGCTTTTTTTCTGTATTTTTTTATTTTTTTCTCTATTCCCCTCTTTTTCTGCCTTTATATCAACGTTTTTTCCATTGATCTTTTTTGATGCTTTTTTATGATTTGGTGTTTATAGAGCATTTTAGATACTAAAGAATAAATTTATTACTTTTAAAAATCGATTATTTTATATTTAATAACTACAAAAAAATCCATTTGGAATTAACCAAATGGATTTCATTTTAACTATTGAGCCATTTTTTCTAGACGAGCACGACGTTTTTGTGCATCAGCTTGACATTTAGCCATTAATTGTTCTGCATGTTCTGGATTTACTTTTAATAATTGTGAGAATCTGTTTTCACCTAATAAGTAATCTTTAAATCCATCAAAGTTTGGAGTCTTAGAATCTAATTGTAATGGATTCTTTCCTTGTTCTTCTAATCTTGGATCATATCTTAATAAGTTGAAATATCCACAATCAATTGCACGTTTTTGTTCAGCTTGATGATTTGCTAAACCACCTTTAATACCATGTGCTTGACATGGAGCATAAGCAATAATTAATGATGGTCCATCATAGCTTTCAGCTTCTTTCATTGCTTTAATTGTTTGTGCAGGATTTGCACCCATAGCAATTTGTGCAACATAAACATGACCATAAGCCATAGCAATTTGCGCTAAATCTTTCTTAGCTCCTGTTTTACCACCAGCAGTAAATTTAGCGATTGAACCAGCTTGAGATGATTTAGAAGATTGTCCACCTGTATTTGAATATACTTCAGTATCCAATACTAAAATATTAACATTTTCATTATTAGCGATAACATGATCTAATCCACCATAACCGATGTCATAAGCCCATCCATCTCCACCAACAATCCATTGAGATTTAGAAACTAAGTTACCTTTATTATCTAAAACTTCTTTAATCGCATCATTTGAAGATGCTTCAACTAATTTTAATAATTCTGGAACAATTGCTTTTTCTTCGCTTCTTTGTCCTTTTACAGATAAGTATTTTTCAATAGTTTCTTTTAATTCAGGTTCACAAGCATCTTTAGCATTTTCCATTACTTGAATCATATGAGCTTCATTATAGTTTTGAGCTAATTTCATACCATAACCAAATTCAGCATTATCTTCAAATAATGAGTTACACCATGCTGGACCTTGACCATTTTTATCAGTTGTAAATGGTGTAGATGGTGTAGAACCAGAATAAATCGAACTACATCCTGTAGCATTTGCAATCATCATATCTGATCCAAATAATTGAGTTGCTAATCTATAATATGGAGTTTCTCCACATCCTGGACAAGCACCAGATACTTCAAAGTATGGTCTCTTGAATCCAACACCTTTTACAGTAGTTGTAGGATATTTATCATCACGATATTCTACTTCTTTATAGATATAATCAGCTAATGGAGCATGTTCTAATTCTTCATGAACATTAACCATTTTTAAAGCTTCACCTTTTTTATTTCCTAAACATTGTTCAACACATAAACCGCATCCAACACAGTTATCTGGTGAAACTTGAATTCTATAAGATAATCCGTCAACCCCTTTACCCATAGGTTTTAAAACATCATTAGAGATATCTTCTGGTGCATTAGCAATTTCTTCATCAGTCATTAAGAACGCACGAATTGTAGCATGAGGACAAACCATAACACAGTTATTACATTGGATACAGTCATCTTTATTCCATTGAGGAACCATAGTCGCAATTCCACGTTTTTCCATATAAGCCATTCCAGATTTCATAGAACCATCTAATTTATCCATGAATGCTGAAACTGGTAAGTCATTACCATCTAATGCGTTGATTACAGAAACGAAATTATCAAAATGATCATCACCTGTTAATTTCTTAGTTTCTTGGATTTCTAAATCAGCCCATTTTGGATCAACTGTTACTTCTTCAATTGCATCTTTACCAGCATCAATTGCTTTGTAGTTTAATTGAACAATGGCATCACCTTTTTTACTATAAGATTTTTTAGCCATTTCTTTCATATATTCAACAGCTTTATCAATTGGTAAAATTTGTGGGTTTAATGCAAAGAATGCAGATTGTAAAATAGTATTTGTACGACGTCCCATTCCAATTTCCATAGCAATCTTATTAGCATTAATAATATAGAATTTAGCATTCTTTGTAGCTAATTGTTTTTTCACTCTATTTGGTAAATAGTCAGCAACTTCTTCTTTAGAAAATTCTGTATTTAATAAGAATGAACCATTTTTCTTTAAGTTTTTCAACATATCATATTTTAATACATAATTATCTAATGAGCATGAGATAAAGTCTGCATTATTTACATAATATGTAGCACGAATTGGTGAAGCCCCAAATCTTAAGTTAGAACGAGTTGTTCCACCTGCTTTTTTACTATCATAAGCAAAGTAAGCTTGAGAATATAAATCTGTATGATCACCAATAATTTTAATAGATGATTTATTAGCTGATACAGTACCATCTGATCCTAAACCATAGAATAGACATTCTGTATAGTCACCTGTTACATTAAATTCTTCAGTTGGTAATGATAAATGAGTAACATCATCAACAATACCAATAGTAAAACTATTGAATGGATTATCAGAATTCAAATGATCATAAACAGCTTTAATTTGAGCAGGATTTGTATCTTTAGAACCCATACCATAACGTCCACCAATTAAAACATCCGCATCTTTTACAACACTGCATACATCTAAGTATAATGGTTCACCAGCAGATCCTGGTTCTTTTGTACGATCTAATACCGCAATTTTCTTAGCTGAAGCAGGTAATACTTTTAACAAGTATTTTGCTGAGAATGGACGATATAAATGAACTTTAACTAAACCAACTTTTTCTCCAGATTTAGCCATTTCATCAATTGTATCTTTAATTGTTTCAGTAACAGAACCCATAGCGATAATAACTCTATCAGCATTTGGATCACCATAATAAGTAAATGGTGCATATTCTCTACCTGTTACTTCTGAAATTTTTTTCATGTAATCAGCAGCGATTTCTACAACTGCATCGATATGTTTATTTTGAGCTTCTCTACCTTGGAAGTAGATATCATCGTTTTCAGCTCCCCCACGTTCAATTGGGTTTGTATGAGGATTTAATGCATTTGCTTTAAATTTAGCTAAAGCTTCTTTATCTAATAAGCTTTCTAATACATCATAATCCATAACTTCTACTTTTTGAATTTCATGAGATGTTCTAAATCCATCAAAGAAGTGCATTACTGGAACAGACCCTTTAATTGCTGTTAAGTGAGCAACTCCCCCTAAATCCATTACTTCTTGTACTGAGTGTGAACAAATCATTGGAATACCTGTTTGACGACAAGCATACACGTCTTGATGATCCCCAAAGATATTAAGTGAACGAGTTGCTAAAGCACGTGCAGCAACATGGAATACACCTGGTAAATTTTCACCAACAATTTTATAAAGGTTTGGGATCATTAATAACAATCCTTGAGATGCAGTAAATGTAGTTGCTAGAGCACCACCTTGTAAAGCCCCATGAACTGCACCTGCAGCACCTGCTTCTGATTGCATTTCAATAACATTCACAGGAGACCCAAAGATATTCTTCATTCCATTTGCAGCCCATGCTTCAGCATGTTCAGCCATTGGAGATGAAGGTGTGATTGGATAGATACTTGCTACTTCAGAAAATGCATATGCAACATGAGCAGCAGCTTGGTTCCCATCCATTGACAAATATTTCTTAGCCATAATTAAAAAATTCCTCCTTTTGCTTCTATTATTATACTACTTTCCAAACATTTTGACTACACGAATTCATGAATTCGCTTACTATTTCTATCAAAAATAAAAAATAGGACCTTATAGTCCTACTAATTTTTACTTGTTATATACGCTGTCATTGCTCCAATAGCTATAAAAACTAAAGAAAAAAGATTGCTAAACTGTCCTATCGCTAATTGAATAGCCATCACCAAAGTAAGAGATTGACCCCAAAAAGCATAATATGTCAATATCGGTGTAAACAGCGTTCCAAGTAGATAGCATATCACTGAAATGATCCCAACTTTTTCGCTTCCATAACGCGCTATTTTTAAAACAATAAAACCTGTAAAATAACCTGTTAAAATATCAAAATATGAAAAGCTCCACCCTATTTGTAAACTAATAAAATCAAAAGCAATTGTTGAAAAAATAGCAATTACTGTGCCAACAACAAACATTTTTATATAATCACTTATTGATAAATGATAATCATTATTTTGATTAAAAAACTTTTTGGCCTCTTGCCTTTGTTTATATTCATTGTATTTTTCTTGTAAATTCATTATATCCCCCCCTAATTTATTATTCTTTCTTTTTTTGAATCTATCTTTTCTAAAACAAACGTTGCAATAAATCCACCAATCATTCCGCCCAAATGACCCACTAAAGAAATCGAAGGAACAGCCACCGAAATAAAAAGCATCAATACAACACTAGAAACAATTTGTTTAAACAAATAGCTATACACATCACCATATAAAACTGATAGTGCTAAAAGCGAACCAATAAGTCCAAAAACAACACCGGAAATACCACCCATCACACTATTTGTACCAATATTAAATAATAAAAATAACAAATAAGAAAATAATGTTGTCGAAATCATCGAAACTACAATAACGATAATATATTTTTTCCATTAACATTCCTAAATTATATAAAGAATAAACATTACAAAAAATATGCATTAAACCAAAATGAATAAAATTAGCTGTAATCAATCGGTAATATTCATGATAGTAATAAACATACAAAGGATTAAAACCTCCAACTTGTATCCCTTGCATAGCGGACATTGATAAACCATATTTTAACGAAGTATACAGATATGTAATAACATTCACAGCCATCAAAAAGTAAGTAATTTTATATATTTTATATTCTCGATTCATTCGTATCTCCTATAAATTCAAATATTGACATTTGATCAATATTAACTTCTTCTATATTTTCTTTTTTATTAAGTTCATAAATCATCTCAAAACTTGTATCTGAAACAATATTTTTTATATAAATCGGTACTGTTTTCATTTCTAGTAGTCTTTGATTTCCAAAACAATCATTATCAAGAACCAATGAAACAGTCCAATTATGATGCATATTATGCATGATTGTAAACCAAGTAGCACCACTATTTATTTTACTTGAAACAACAATTTGAAACATTGACAAAGCACATACATAACTATTTCTATCAATGGCATGAGTAACAGTAAATCTTTTAGCAGGATCAACAGCACTTAAAAAAACAACCTTCCCCATTCTAATGCTCTTTTTATATTCTTGTATTTTATTTAGCATATTTTCACAAACAAAGCAAATTATTTGACTATGATGATGCAATCCATAATGAAAGGCCTCTTGATCAATTCCTTTACAATCATTAGAAATTAACCATTTATCTTCATTATTGAGCTTATCAACAAGTCGTTTAACATATCCTTTTTCTTTTTTAGAAACTGTTTGCAATCCCGTAATAGAAATACCTTCAAATTTCACCGGTAATGTTCCTGCAATAAATAAGCAAAGGGGTGCACTCTTTTTCATTTTCTTGATTAGATTTTGAGGATACTCTTCATCATATTTAGTAATAATACGAATTCCTTGTTGTTCATATTCATGCAATTTTTTTAAAAAAAACTGTATCGATTTCATTCGTCGCACAATTTTATATGCACTATATTCAGAAATATCTAATATGTCCATTAATTCATCACTATTTAACCCAAAAAGACTGCCGGGACCATTTAACCCATGAACTTTTAAATTTTTTTCGACTTCCAACCACTCGTCACTTGTTAAAGCAGCTTCATCATATGCATATAAATCACATGTACATAACATCGTTGCCAAACTATTTAAATTCAACATTATTTTTTCCATAATACTCACCTTTATGATTATTATAGACCAATCTTAACATAAAAAAAAGCTATGATGATATTTCATCATAGCAATCATTAAAAGACAACAACTAATAACATTTCAAATTATTCTTTTCCATAGACTGCATGTGGTAACCCAGCAGGCATTACAATTGATTCTCCTTCATGTAAAATATATTTTACACTATCGATTGTAATTTCTCCTTCACCATCCAAACAAGTCACAAAAGCATCTCCACCACTTTTATGAGAACTAATTTCTTCTCCTTTATCAAAAGAAAAAAAGTTACACTTAACGCTTCATTTTGTGCTAATGTTTTAGAAACAACTTGTCCTTTTTGATAAGCAACTTCTTATTTTAATTTTAATACTTTTTGTTTATCAATATTTTTTAAAATATTCTTTCCTCTAATAATAATATTTTACCATATTCCTATTCATTAATCATGAGCTACGCTCTTTTTTATAAATTTAATTACTTCATCAAGCATTTCTTCACAAAAGAACATAGGTCCACCATGATCTGCCCCTTTCATACGATAAAAAATAACTTCTTTATTTTTATCTTTTAAAGCCTTATAAAGTTTAACACTTTGTTTAAACGCAACTAAACGATCCTTTGTTCCATGAGCAATTAAAATAGGTGGAATATCACCATCTAAATATGTCATTGGACTTGTTTGGCGAGCGATATCTAAATATTCTAAAACATTTTTTCTTCCAATTAAATATCCCTCTGGACTATCGGGTTGTTGATGATTTTCTGTTGTTGGGAAGCCATCTTCCATCGTAATATCAACCACACCATAAAAATCAATAATAGCACGTACTTCATTAGAATATTCAGAATATAAATTACTGTTAAATAATGGTAATTTACTTGTAAGTCCACTTACTAAAGCTACATGTCCACCCGATGAATCACCAAATAAAAAAACATTTTGTTCATCAATAAAATATTCTTCGTGATGTTTTCTTAAAAAACGAATTGCTGTTTTAGTATCTTCTATTTGTGCTGGAAAAGGCACTAAATCACTTTCACGATATTGTACAATAGCTACAACAAAACCTTGTTTACATAAATAATTAAGTTGTCCTACATGTTGATAAACATTTTGTTTATGCCAAGCAGACCCTTGAACATAGACAATTAGTGGATATTTTTCATTTTCCATCACCCTTTTACGAGGTACTAATATTTGTAAAACACGACTGATTCCATCAATATTCATATATTCAACATCCGGAATATACATAGTATCCATTTCTTGATCAGATATGATACGTGTTTGCATTCCCTCAATAAAAGTTTCATCTTCTATCATTTCTTCATACGTCATTTTATCATCTCCTAATTTTTATTATTTCACTAAAAAAAGAAAACTTCAATAATTGAATTTCACACAAATAAAAAGAGAGTAGTTTTCACTACCCTCCTTATAAACTATTTACCCATTTTTTCTTTAACAGCAGCTTGAGCAGCAGCTAAACGTGCTAATGGTACACGGTATGGAGAACATGAAACATAAGTTAAACCAATTCTATGACAGAATTCAACAGTTCTAGGATCTCCACCATGTTCACCACAGATACCTAATTTAATATCTGGACGAACTGGTTTAGCTTTATTAATAGCAATTTGCATTAATTGTCCAACACCATTTTCATCAATGTGAGCAAATGGATCAGATTCAAAGATGTTCTTAGTATAATATTCATTTAAGAATTTAGCAGCATCATCACGAGAGAATCCATAAGTCATTTGAGTTAAGTCATTTGTACCAAATGAGAAGAATTCAGCTTCTTTTGCGATTTCATCTGCAGTTAATGCAGCACGAGGAATTTCAATCATTGTACCAACTTTATATGGTAATTCAACACCTGCTTCTTCGATAATTGCATCAGCCGTTTTACATACGACATCTTTAACATATTTTAATTCTTTAATATCTCCAACTAATGGAATCATAATTTCAGGAACAACGTTTTGTCCTTCTTTATTAACAGCAATTGCAGCTTCAATAACAGCTCTTGTTTGCATTTCAGCAATTTCTGGATAAGTTACTGCTAAACGGCATCCACGATGACCCATCATTGGGTTGAATTCTTTTAATGATTCAACACGTGCTTTTAACGCATCAAATGTCATACCTAAACTTTCAGCTAAAGGTCTGATTTCTTCATCTGTATGAGGTAAGAATTCATGTAAAGGTGGATCCAAGAAACGAATTGTTACTGGATAGATTTCCATTGCTTTAAATAATTCTTTAAAGTCAGATCTTTGATATGGTAAGATTTTTTCTAATGCTTCTTTTCTTGCTTCTACTGTTTCAGCAGTAATCATACGTCTGAAGTTGAAAATTCTTTCTTCTTCGAAGAACATATGTTCTGTTCTACATAAACCAATACCTTCTGCCCCAAATTTACGAGCTTGTAAAGCATCTCTTGGAGTATCAGCATTTGTTCTAACTTTTAATGTACGTACATCATCAGCCCATGACATGAATGTTTCAAAGTCACCACTGATTTCAGGTTCTACAGTTTTGATTCTTTCACCATAAACATTACCTGTACTTCCATCTAATGACATATAGTCACCTTCATGATATTTTTTACCATCTGGTGTCATTAATACTTTAGCTTCTTCATCAACTCTTAAGCTTCCGCATCCACACACACAGCAAGTACCCATACCACGAGCAACTACAGCTGCATGTGATGTCATACCACCACGGATAGTTAAGATACCATGAGCAATATTCATACCTTCGATATCTTCTGGTGAAGTTTCAAGACGAACTAATAAGATATCTTGAACACCATTTTTATGAGCTTCAATAACATCTTCTGCAGTGAAATAAATACGTCCTGTTGCAGCACCTGGAGAAGCAGCTAATCCTGTAGCTACAACTTGAGCACATTTCAATGAAATTTCTTCAAAGTTCGGATGTAATAATTGATCTAATTGTCTTGGTTCTACTTTTAATAAGGCTTGTTCTTTAGTAATCATTCCTTCATTTACTAAATCAACTGCAATTTTTAAAGCGGCTTGTGCAGTTCTTTTACCATTACGAGTTTGTAACATGAATAATTTACCATTTTCAATAGTAAATTCCATATCTTGCATATCTCTATAATGTTCTTCAAGAATGTCACATACTTTACAGAATTGTTCATAGCATTCTGGCATAACATCATTTAATGTTGCAATTGGTTGAGGTGTACGAATACCAGCAACAACGTCTTCACCTTGTGCATTCATTAAGTATTCACCGAATAATTTCTTTTCACCAGTTGCAGGGTTACGAGTGAAGGCAACACCTGTACCAGAAGTATCTCCTGTATTACCATAAACCATTTGTTGAACGTTTACAGCAGTTCCCCATGAACCAGGAATATCATTTAAACGTCTATAAGTGATTGCACGATCATTGTTCCATGAACGGAATACAGCTTTGATAGCTTCCATTAATTGAACTTTTGGATCTTGTGGGAATTCAACTCCCGCATGTTTTTTGTATTCTTCTTTATAAATAGCAACAACTTCTTTTAAATCTTCAGCAGTTAAATCTGTATCAAATTCAACTCCTTTTTCTTCTTTGATATCATCAAATTTTCTTTCAAATGAGCTTTTTGGGAATCCCATAACAACATCTGCGAACATTTGAATGAATCTTCTATAACTATCATATACGAATCTTTCATTATTTGTAATTTTAGTAAACCCAGTAGCTACTTCATCATTTAAACCTAAGTTTAAAACAGTATCCATCATACCTGGCATTGATTCTCTTGCTCCAGAACGAACAGATACTAACAATGGATTTGTTGGATCTCCTAATTTTTTTCCAGTTTCAGCTTCTAATTCAGCTAATTTATTATCAATTTGCGCACAAATTTCAGGCGAAATTTGTTTTCCATCTTCATAATAAGCAGTACAAGCTTCTGTTGATACAGTAAATCCTTGTGGAACAGGTAAACCAATGCTTGTCATTTCAGCTAAGTTTGCACCTTTACCTCCAAGGATGACTCTCATATCTTTATTTCCTTCTTTGAATGAGTAAACATATTGTTTCATTTCAATCAATCCTCCTAATTAATCAACTAATATAATTATACACATGATAGCCCTTACATTCAAGTGTAAATTGATACCGCTTTCATAATTTTTATTAATTATGTTGATTCTATCGCCTTTAATTTTTTAAAAAAAATTGAACAAGAAACAGCCTAACGGCTATTTGCTTGCTCTATTTCTACTTTTCGTCCATTTAATTTTTCTTTTTGACAATGTCTCATCACTTTTTTTACAGCTTTATCATTAATATTTACAAACGTAAACTTTCTTTTAATATCAATTCCTTGAATATCACTTTCTCTAATATTTGCCTTTGAGACCAAGAAATGAATAATATCTTTTTTCTTTGCTTTATCCATAGATCCTACCGTTAAAAATAAACGTGTATAACCTTCACTTGCACCTTTTTTACGTTTTGATGAAGATTCAAGTTTTTCTTTCGTATAAGGAAAACCAATCTGTTGATTTAAAGATAATTCTATTAAAGCTGCCGTTACATCTTTTAACATATGATTTTCAATTTGATTTACCAAATCTTTCATTGGTTTATGTTCTCCATGTAAAATCATATCTTCTAATTTATACATTAATTCTGTTACTTTATGTTGGTGAATTTGTGTTAATGTTGGTACTTCTAATTTTTCAATATGAGATTTTGTTTTTCTTTCAATCTCTTTTAAATAGCGTTCTTCTTTTCCTACAACAATTGTATAGGCTTTTCCTTCACGATTCGCACGACCTGTACGACCAATACGATGTACATAAAGATCTACTTCTTGAGGTAATTCATAATTGATAACATGGCTAATATTTTCTACATCAATCCCTCTAGCGGCAACATCTGTGGCAATTAAATAATGAATTGTTCCCTCTTTGAATTTCTTTAAAGTTCGCATACGATGATCTTGATTTAAATCACCATGCATTGCTTCTACATTATAGTTAGCCTTTTGCATTTGTTCCGTTACTTCATCAACGCTTCTTTTAGTACGACAGAAAATAATTCCTGATTGTACCGTTTCACTATCAATAATACGGCATAATGTTTCAAAACGGTCTTTTTGTTTAACTTCAAAGTAATATTGTTTAACTGTGTTAGCTGTCACTGTTTTTTGTTTAACTTGAATATGCTTATAATCTGGTTTCATATAATTTTTCGCAATTTTTTTAATACCTTCTGGCATTGTTGCAGAAAACAACATCGTTGTATGTTCTGGATTTGTCTTAGAAATAATCGTTTCAATATCTTCTACAAATCCCATATTCAACATTTCATCAGCTTCATCTAAAACCACGTAAGAAACTTCATCTAGTTGAAGGACTTTACGTCTCATTAAATCCATCATTCTTCCCGGTGTTCCTACGACAATATCAACACCTTTTTTAATCGATTTAATTTGTTTTTCAATACCACTACCACCATATACACAAGCAAAACGTAAAGAACTGTATTTTCCAAGTTTTTTTAATTCTTCATGAATTTGCATGGTAAGTTCTCTTGTTGGTGATAAAATATACGCCTGTGGTTTCTTTTTTCTTTCTTTTAAATTTGTAAGTAAAATACTTGAAAACGCCAAAGTTTTTCCTGTTCCTGTTTGTGCTTGTCCAATGACATCATAGCCTTCCAAAATAACAGGGATAATATTTTCTTGAATAGGTGTTGGTTTTTCAAAACCTAATTCATTGATTGATTTTAATAATTCTTCACTTAATCCTAATTTTTCAAATTTGTTCATTCATTTTCTCCTCAAGTTTTTCGAGTATAACATAATTCATTTTAAATTGCAAAAAAAAGAATGCATTAACATACATTCTTTAAATCACCCTTTAAAAAACCTTGAATATTATCAACGACTAAATCAAACAAACGATTTCTTGCTTCTACTGTTGCCCATGCAATATGAGGTGTCATTAAAAGTTTTGAAGCATCATTAATTTGTAGTAAAGGACTCTCTTTTGCAAGTGGTTCTCTTTCAAAAACATCGAGTCCTGCCCCGGCAATTTCATTATTTTGTAAAGCTTCAACCAGTGCTTCTTCATCAACAATACCACCACGTCCTACATTAATTAAAATAGCTTCTTTTTTCATTAACTTAAATGATTCTTCACCAATTAATCCTTTAGTTTGTTCATTTAAAGGACAATGAATAGAAACAATATCACTTGTTTTTAATAATGTTTCTAAATCAACTGAGAGATAATCTTGCTTCGTATTATTTCCACTTGTTGAATAATACTGAACTTGGCAGCCAAAAGCTTCAGCAATTTTTGCAACCGTACGTCCAATATTTCCCATACCAATAATACCCCATGTTTTTTCATGTAATTCATAAAAACGAGGTCCAATATAACTAAACATACCACTTTCACTATATTGACCACTTTGAACATAATGATGATAATAACTATTTTTATGTAAAAGTTCTAAAGCTAAAGCAAAAGTATGTTGCGCAACACTTAAAGAAGAATACCCTGCCACATTGCATACCGTAATACCACGACGATGACAATAACCTAAATCAACATTATTGACACCTGTTGCTGTAATACAAATAAGTTTTACTTTCGAAGCATATTGTAAGACTTCTTCGGTAAGTAAACATTTATTCGTAATAATGATATCTGCTTCTTTAATACGTTCAATGACTTCTTCTGGATTACTTTGTTTATAAATCGTTACTTGTCCAAATTGATTCAACTTAGAAAGATCAACATCATCTCCTAAACAAACACTATCTAAAAAGACAACGCTAGAACTCTTTTTTTTTAAAATATTTAAAATATCTTCATAAGATTTTCCTGAAAAGAATTTTCCTAAATTGATTGCTTCATTAATATCTAAAATAGAGCTTTCATGATAAATCCCTTTCATTTCATTATCTTCAAATTCAAAACTTAAATATTTATTTAAAAGACAAATTCCTAATGCTCTTGATGTCATTTCTTTATCTTTTTCAATTGTATCTAATATATTTTGAATAAAAGAAGCATCCTCTTGAACACATTTAGTAAGGGCTTCTTCTACTTCAACCCCTTCAAATAAATGATTTCTAAAACCATCATGATAAAGAAATGGTAAAACCACATCATAAACACTCATTGGAACATGCCCATACCCTTTTGTAAAGTTATATAGGATTGCAAGTCCTAAATTTTCATCTTTCATCTTATCTACTAACTTCATTTTGATCCTCCATAAATAATTTTATTTTTACACGATGTCTTTCTTGTTTTGTAAGATCATCATAGAATACAAAACAATACTTAAACACTTGATCTTTACGATTATATTTCAATAAATTATAACTTAAATAACTGCTTTTTCTTTCTCTGGTACCTCCTCCACAAGAAGAACCTCCTGCCATAATATACGTATTTCCTTTTTTTACAACACAAGGAATATGCTTGTGTCCATGGAAAATATAACGTACATGATGTTTTTCTAACCAATACATTACATCTTGAGCATCCACAAGGGCTTTTGTCGAGTCAGCAATTTTTCCCATGAATAGTTTTTCATTCCATTTTATTTTCAAAAAATCATCTTTTCTAAGTGGCATCAAATGATGGTGCATCATAGCAATCAAAGTATAATCCTCTAAATGATTAATAGATAATAACTCATCTTCAATTTCTTGTAAAAGTCTTTGCCCAACCATTCCCCTTGCTAGATTTCCTTGAGAAGTAGAATCTATTTTGATCACAATCATTTTAACATCCGGATAAACTTTAATATTTTCTCCTAGCAAATAAGCTACCACTTTTGTCTTTTGTTTTTTTAAAAGATTCAAGCCATAAACAATGACGTCATGATTTCCTAAAACAAACGTTACATCACTATGATATTTCCTTTTTAAACGATTCATAAAATGAGAGGCTGCATACATATTTTTACGATTAGGCGAATTCATTAGATCACCCGTAATCAAAAATTTAAGTTGATGATCATGAGGAAGCATATGATAAAGTTCATCTAGACTATCCTGTAATACAATAAGTCCATTGTCTGTTTTCTTTGTTCCTAAATGAAGATCGCTTAGTTGTATAAAATATTGATCTTCATTTGTTTGACATTTCTTTTCAAAAATCTTATTTGTTTCTATTAGTCTAAAACATTCTTTTACTTCCTCTATGTTTTTTACAGGATAAAAAACACTTTGCTCTCCTTTAAATATAAAAACACCCGGCCAACGATCTATTTGATAAAGAGCATTTAAAAACAGATGAAAAGGTCCATATAAAGAGATATCTTCTTTCAATGCCTTTTTTATACGAAAAACGCGCATCAAATCATGATTATAACTATTATCAAAATTTTCAAAGAATTGCTGATCGATTCCCAATAATAAAATGACTTGATATTTTTCTTTTTCCTTTGCTATATATTTATGAAAATCATGTGCATAACTTGTTTTAAAAGCCGTATCATAGGTTTCAAAGTTTTTACTTCTAAAAAGTAACTCACATTCATTTTTTTGAATTTGATGTACAAATGGAAATTTTATATTTTGTTTTGTTAACCAATTTTTAAATTCTACAAGTTGTTCATAACTTGCATACACATACCTAAATGACTTATTACCGTCTTTAAAAATAAAATTAAAATAGAGATTCATCAAATCATATTCATTCATGTGTGTCACCTCCCACATATTATACACAAAAAAAAGCCTAACGAATAGGCTTTTAGAATTTTAAATTTCTTGGAGTTCTTGGGAATGGTTCAACATCTCTAATATTTTGCATACCTGTTAAATACATTAAGAAACGATCGAATCCTAAACCAAATCCAGCATGTTTACATCCACCAAAACGACGTAGATCCATGTACCATTGTAATCCTTCTTTGGCCATTCCTTTTTCATCCATAATTTTTTCTAAGACATCATATCTTTCTTCACGTTGTGATCCACCAACAAGTTCACCAATTCCTGGAACAAGTAAATCACAAGCAGCTACTGTTTTACCATCATCATTTAAACGCATATAAAATGCTTTGATTTCTTTAGGGTAATCTGTTAAAAATACTGGTCCACCAACAATTTTTTCACAGATATAACGTTCGTGTTCTGAATTTAAATCCATACCCCATTCTACTTTATTTTCAAATTTAACATCTGCTTTTAATAAATAATCGATTGCTTCTGTATAAGTCATACGTTTAAAATCACTATCTCTAACTGCTTTGATACGTTTGATACATTCTTTATCAATCATGCTTTCAAAGAATTTCATTTCTTCTGGTGCATTATCTAAGACATAATCAATACAGTATTTAACCATATCTTCAATTAAATCCATATCATCTTCTAAGTCAGCAAAAGCAATTTCAGGTTCAATCATCCAGAATTCACTAGCATGTCTTGAAGTATTTGAATTTTCCGCTCTAAAGGCAGGTCCAAATGTATAAACATCACGATATGTTAAAGCAAAAGCTTCAACATGTAATTGTCCTGTAACTGTAAGATAAGCTTCTTTTCCAAAGAAATCTTTATCAAATTCAGTATCATCGATTGTTGTTGCTCTAAACATTTCTCCAGCACCTTCACCATCATTTGAAGTAATGATTGGTGTATGGACATAAACGAATCCTTGGTTTTGGAAGAATTCATGAATAGCCATCGATAAAACAGATCTTAATCTAAAGATTGCATAAAAAGTATTTGCTCTTGGTCTTAAGTGAGGAATTTCTCTCATGTATTCAAAAGAATGTCTTTTCTTTTGTAATGGGAAATCTTCATCACAAGTTCCTTCAACCACTAAATGTGTTGCTTCAATTTCAAAAGGTTGTTTTCCATCTGGTGTTAATTTTAATTTACCAGTTACTTTAACAGCACTTCCTGTAGAAATATGAGAAGCTTCTTCATAATTATCAATAATTTCATCTAAATAAACAACTTGTACATTTTTAAAATATGTTCCATCATTTAAAGCTAAAAATCCGACTTTCCCACTATTTCTATTTGTACGGATCCATCCTTGTAATTCAACATATTCAATACCATCTAATTGATTTCTATCATTGATATATAATTCATATAATTCTCTTACTGTAATAAATTCAAACATTTTTCTCTCCCTATTCTTGATCATTTGATTTCATTTTAATTACTAATTCTTGAATAGCTACCACAACATCTACTGTTTGGACTTCAACGCCTTCTTGAACCATAAAATGACTATGCGTAAAATCTACAATTCCTTTAATGCCTAATTTCATTAAACGATCCACTGTTTCTTGAACATTTTCTGAAATCGCCAAAATAGCAATTTTACAATCACTTGGAAAAGTTTCTTCCAACTTGTCAATATGACAAATTTTCACACCAAATCTTTCCCCTTCTTTATTTTTATCCATATCATAACCACAAACAATCTTACCTACTGTATATTGCCAACGATTATATTTTAAAATGGCACTTCCTAAATTACCAACCCCAATTAAAATAATAGGTTCATCTAATCCTAAACCTAAAACTTCACTTAAACCATCTATAAGATGTTTAACATCATAGCCTCTTCCACGTCTACCAAAATTATCCGTTTTTGATAAATATGTAAAATCACGCCTAATTGTTGTATCTTGTATTCCTGTAATTTCAAACAATTCACTCGATAAACATGTTTCTTTTCCTTCATGTTGTATTTTTCTAAGCGCTTTTAAATAAACAGGAAAACGGGACATTGTCGCTTTTGATATTTTTTTCTCCACACTAATCCCCTCCTATTGATTCTAATTCTAAATCAAGATGTGGTTTAATGCCAAGCGATAAATCACTAAACTTATTATTATCATACATAACTTTTCCTGCTAAAGCAATCATCATTGCATTATCTGTACAACATTTCATTGGTGGAAGAGACAATTGTACGTCTTCTAACATGGCAACTTGCTCTTTCATCTTTTCTCTTAAACCCCTATTAGCAGAAACCCCACCAGCTAACATAATTTCTTTAACACCATATTCTTTAGCCGCTCGAATCGTTTTATCGACCAAAACATCAACAACAACATTTTGAAAAGATGTTGCTAAATCATTTTGATTGATTTCTAATCCTTTTTGTTTATGATTATGTGCTAAATTAATAACCGCTGATTTTAACCCACTAAAACTAAAATTATAACTATCATCATCCAACGGTTTAGGTAAAGCATAACTTGCCTTTCCTAAATGTGCCATCTTATCTAAAACAGGCCCTCCAGGATAAGGTAAATTTAAAACTCTTCCCACTTTATCATATGCTTCTCCAACAGCATCATCTAAAGTTTCACCAATCACTTCAAAAGAATAAGGATGTTTCATCAAGACAAGCTCTGTATGCCCACCACTGACTACAAGACATAGTGCTGGATAAACAATATCTTTTTCATAATTATTTGCATAGATATGCCCTGCAATATGGTGAACCCCAATTAATGGTTTATCATAAGCCAAAGAAAGTGTTTTAGCAACTTGTAAACCAATATGTAAAGAGCCAACAAGTCCTGGACCTTTTGTTACACAAATAGCATCAAGGTCTTCCATTTTTATATTTGCTTGTTTTAACGTTTCTTTTAAAACAACAGATACACATTCAACATGCTTACGGCTGGCAATTTCAGGGACAACACCACCATACATTGCATGTATGTCGATTTGACTTGCCACGACACTACTCAAAAATTCTCTTTGATCTTTTAAGACAGCCATCGCCATTTCATCACAACTTGATTCAATTGCTAGTAATAATGACATCTCTATCCCTCCAATTCCTTGATCATTAAATACGCATCTTCACCATTGCTATAGTATCTTTTTCTAACAGCAACATTTTTAAACCCAAATTTTTGATATAAAGCAATTGCTTTTACATTTGAAACACGTACTTCTAAATTAACATTTTGATAATGTAATTCTTCACTTTTTTCAAGAGCGTATTCCATCAGTTGGCTTGCACACCCTTGTCCTTGAAAATGTCGATCTGTCGCAATTGTTGTAATTTGACATTGATCACCTAAAAACCATAATCCTATGTATCCAATAATTTGATTTTCTTTTTCAAGAATATAATAACCCGCCATAGGATTCTCTTTTAATTCATGTATAAAATCTTCTTCATTCCATGGTGATAAAAAAAGATCTTTTTCTAATTCTACAATTCTTTTTAAATCATCAACTTTCATTTCTCTTATTGACATATTTTTTTAGCCTCAACTTCCTTAATATATCTTGGAACAAGACCATCAACATTTTCTATTTCTTTTTCTAAAGTAGAAAGTGTATAAATATGATCGGCAAGATCCACTTCTTTTTCAGGTATTCCTACTAAATGTGTATCACCAACAATTTCATAATCACTATATTGTTTTTGATAATTTTCAAATTCATCAATATTTATTAAACAATCATCAACAATAACTTTTCCTTCATTGTAAATTCCTAGAAATAATTTATGGCTTCTTGCATCTAAAATAGAAATAGCTTTTTTCATTCCTGCCATCGCCTTTAAAGAAGAAACAGTTTTTACCTTAATATTCATCGTTGCATTTAATGTTTTCGCAATCGTTAAAGCAACACGTACACCGGTATAAGAACCCGGTCCAATAGTAATGACCATTTCATCAAAATCGCTCATTTTTAAATAATTTTCTTGTAATAACTTTTGTAAATAAACGATTGCATACTCAGATTGCTTTCGATTTCCTTCTTCTTGTAAAGAAGCTAAACATTTTTGATTTTCATATAAAGCTACTACTAAATACTTATTAGCACTATCCATGACAATTGTTTTCATATTCAATCTCCTTTACAAGTTCTTCGTATTTTTTACCAATTGGTTTTAAAATAAATTCTCTACGATCATCATCGATTCTTTTTATCGTCATTGCTAAACGTTCTTGAGGTAAAATATCTTCTAAAAATTCTGGCCACTCAACCACACAAATATCGTCACTATCAAAAATTTCTTCAAAGCCTAAATCTTCACTTTGTCCTTCTAAACGATAAGCATCAAAATGAGATAATTGATAATTTCCCTGATATTGTTTTAAAATTGTAAAAGTTGGTGAATTAATAATTCTTTTAATTCCTAAACCCTTTCCTATTCCTTTAGTAAAGGTTGTTTTGCCTGCACCCAAATCACCATTAAGTGTCAATAACATATGCGGTTTTAGTAATTTTCCTAAATATTCACCAAAAACTAATGTTTCATCTCTATTATTTATAGTAATCACTTTTTCCATAATAACCCTCTTTTAAATCTTGATAAAAACTATACCATTTCTTAGTAAAATTCTGATCAAATGGTCCTCCCTTTTTTACTGCTAAATCAATCAAAACATCTAGTTGTTTCTTTAAAATTTTGTCTAATTCATCACTATAGCCCATTTCACGAGCATGTTGACGATATTCTTCTTGATCTAAAATACGATAGTTTCCATCTGGAAATACTTTTAAATCTAAATCATAATCAATATATTTTAAAGCCTCTCCATCATATAAAGTTGGTGAAGCAATATTACTATAATAATACACTCCAGTTTTTCTAATCATACAAATGACATTGTACCATTTATGTTTGGGCATATACCAAATAGCAGGTTCACGTGTATGCCACATTCTGCCATCTGATTCTGTCACCAATGTCCGATTATTAATAACAATGTAATGATCATCCGTTTCTTGTAAAACAAGTCCCTTTGACCAACATCTATGTATTTTACCATTATGTTTATATCCATGTATTAAGATTTTCTTTCCTACAATATCTTCCACAACAAACGACTCCTTATTAACATTTACATTATACACAAATTCATCTTTCTTTCAAAGAAAAAAAGACTCGAAACGAGTCTTATAAATGAACTGCTTTTTTAAGCCTTGGATATAAAATCACAAACAAAATAAAGCAAGCAATGATTGTTGCAATATTATAAGGTAAGTTATAAGTTAAGTTTGCTTGTAATGGTGTTTGGAAAGCATACCATCCTGAAATCAAATGACAAATCGTTTTTAAAACACCCATTACGATAATTCCAACAGGTAGTTCATACTTACCCACCTTTAATAAAGGAATAAGTGGTGTAAGTCCAATTAAAACCATTGGTAATAAATAATCAAAGATTACCGATAAAGGACCATAAAATGTTGCAAGTCCTAAAGCAAAATGTAGACCTAAACAAACAAGTGAAACAATCAAACTGTAACCCCAATTCATCAAATAGCCACATAAAATAATTGCAACAAGCGAAAAAGCACAGTTACCACCTTTTGGCATCTCATAAAATTTTGTGCAATATTCTAAAACAACTTGCATTGCCGCAAACATTGCCATATAAGCCATATTCTTCGTAGTTAATTTAACTTCCATAGTCATCCTCCTTTAAATGAGGCAAAATAAAAACCTTTTTACATACGCAAAAAGGCAAATAAACTATTTTGCACTCTCTACGCTAGCATTACCTAGTTCAGATTATAAGGGACAAGGTTTTCACCTTTCTCAGCATTTGCGCCCCTGGCAAGTCTTATTATAAATCAATCTCTTCTTTTTTCAATCTTTTTATAGTTTTTTCTTCCTTGTCGGTGTTATAATGAAAAAGTATTAATAAGGAGGACTTGAATATTATGTCAAAAATTATTTCCGTAAACGCTGGAAGTTCATCTTTAAAATTCCAATTATTTGAAATGGATGATGAAACTGTTATTACTTCTGGTGTTATTGAAAGAATTGGTTTAGAAGATTCTATTTTTACTATTAAGTATAATGGAGAAAAAGATGTCACAACTTTACCAATCGAAAACCATAAAGTTGCTGTTCAACTTTTATTAGACACTTTAATCAAAAAAGAAATTGTTAAAGATTTAGACGAAATCAAAGGTGTAGGTCATCGTGTAGTTCAAGGTGGAGCTTATTTTGATCAATCAGTAATCATTGATGATGATGTAGTTGCTAAAATTGATGAATTAAAATCATTAGCACCTTTACACAACCCTGCTCACTTAACTGGATATTATGCTTTTAAAGAAGCAATTCCTAATGCTGGAGCTGTTGCTGTATTTGATACAGCTTTCCATCAAACATTAGAACCAAAAAGTTATATTTATCCAATTCCTTACAAATATTATGTAGAAAACAAAGTACGTAAATACGGTGCTCATGGAACAAGCCATTTCTATGTTTCATCTCGTTGTCGTGAAATGATGGGAAACCCTAAACACTCACGTATTATCGTTGCTCACCTTGGAGCTGGTGGTTCTTTAACTGCTGTTAAAGATGGTAAATCAATCAATACATCTATGGGATTTACACCTCTTGCTGGTATTATGATGGGAACACGTTCTGGAGATGTTGATCCTTCAGTTATCGATTATTTAATCGAAGAAGTTGGTTTAGATATGAAAGAAGTCATCAAGATGCTTAATAAAGAATCTGGATTACTTGGTGTTTCTGGTGTATCAAGTGACTTTAGAGATGTACAAGAAGCTGCTGCCAACGGTAATGAAAGAGCGCAACTTGCCTTAGATATTTTCTTTAGAAGAGTTATTGCTTATATCGGTCGTTACTTCATTGCTTTAGGTGGAGTTGATGCTATTTGCTTTACAGCAGGTATTGGAGAAAACTCATTCTTTGCAAGAAAAGAAATTTGTAATTTATTAACTGAAGCTTTAGGTATTGAAATTGATGATGATGCAAACGTTAATGGTAAAGGTGATCGTTTAATTTCTACGCCAAATAGTAAAGTTAAAGTTTACGTTATTCCAACAAACGAAGAATTAGTTATCGCTAGAGATACTAAGAGATTGTTAAATTTATAAGATAAAAGAAAGGTCTCCTCGTGAGACCTTTTAATATTCATCATCTTCATCAAAAATAATATGTTTTATGTGATTTTCTATTTCTTTTTTATCCGTAATTACATTGCAAAATCTTTTTCTAATATCTAATCTTTGAAGATCAACAACACGCATATCACTCAACTGCATACGACTCCTTATTGGATATTTTCTTATTTTTGCACGAATATCTAATTCATATTCAGTTGCTTCTGGCGAATCTTCTTTAATAGATGTACAGGGAATAACGAGCATTTTCGACCCAAAATCTTTTAAAACGTAGCACCAATGCCCATCCATCAATTCTTTAGGGAATCCTCTACCAATGTTAAAATAGGCCATTTGGTGAACCATAGGTCGACGAGAAACATGATAATAAGTTTGATCAGGTTCTGGATTCTCTTCTTCAACTAATTGACAATAAAAATACTCTAATTGTCTTGTTTGATGCAATAAAGAATAGGTATACTTTTCTACATCATAGCATTCTGTTTCTTTCAAATTTTTTAATGATTTTTTCATTTCGTCCATATTATATTCTACAGACATCTCACTTTTTTTATTTTCCATAAAAATACCTCCATTATTATATCGCCAAAAAAAATCATTTTTTCTTCTTTTTTTAAAAAATTTGTAGTTGATTTATAAATAAGTACTCTATATAATAGATGCGGTTATAAAATGAGATTTGAAAATAGAGCGCCAGGACTGCATTGCAGTTGACGAGGACTAGACTTATCGAAAAATTCGGCGGATGGTCTAGAGGTATGATACTACCTAAACGATGAACAAAAACTACGAGTGATTGTAAAACAAATTCATCTGGTATCCTCTTTTTTATAACCACACATATAAATATATAAAGGAGGATTTTTTATGTGTGGAATTACTGCCATTAGTGCAAACAAAGAAGCCCTACCATTCTTACTTCAAGGGCTAGAAAAACTAGAATACCGTGGATATGATTCAGCGGGTATTACAACAATTGAAGGAAACCATTTATTTACAAAAAAAGCTAAAGGCCGTCTTCAAAATTTAAAAGATTTATTAAAAGATGAAAATGTTTTAGGTCATGTTGGGATTGGTCATACTAGATGGGCTACTCATGGAATCCCATCAAATTTAAACTCTCATCCTCATACTAATAATGATGAGACTATTTCTTTAGTTCATAATGGAATTATTGAAAATTATAGAGAACTTAAAGAAATCTTAATTTTACAAGGATATCAATTTCATTCTGAAACAGATAGTGAAGTTGTTGTTCATATGATGGATTATTACTATAAAAAAGAAAAAAATTTACAAAAAGCATTAGAAAGAGTTATTACAAGAATTGAAGGAAGCTATGCTTTATGTATTGTTTCAACAATTGAGCCTGATAAAGTCTTTATCGCTAAAAAAGACAGTCCATTAGTTATTGGAAAAACAGCTGATGCTTCTGTCGCTGCCAGTGATATTCCAGCTATTTTAGATTATACAAAAGATGTTTATTTCTTAGAAGATTATGAAATCGCTATTTTAAATAAAGGAAATGTTTCTTTCTTTGATCAATACGGAAATCCTATCGAAAAAGAAATCACTACTATTCCTTATGATAATGAAGCTGCTCAAAAAGGTGGATATGATACATTCATGTTAAAAGAAATTCATGAACAACCATATGCTATTGCTGAAACTTTAAGAGGACGTGTTGAAGGAACAGATCGTATCATTTTACCTGAACTTGATGCCATTCATGATAAATTCAAAACTTTCAACAAAGCTTACTTTGTTGCTTGTGGAACTGCTTATCACGCTTGTCTTTCAGGAGCAAATATTTTAGAAAGATTAACAGGAATCCCTACTTTTACTCAAGTTGCCAGTGAATTTAGATATTGTGATCCTATCGTTGATGAAAAAACAATGTGTGTCTTTGTTTCTCAATCAGGAGAAACAGCTGATACAATGGCTGCTTTACGTTTAGCTAAAGAAAAAGGCTGTACAACAATTGCAGTTGCAAACGTTTTAGGATCATCTATTTCTCGTGAAGCTGATCATACAATTTATACATGTGCTGGTCCTGAAATTGCTGTTGCTTCAACAAAAGCTTATACAACACAATTAATTGTCTTATTATTACTTGGTATGTATATTTCTCAAGCTTTAGGAAATGAAAACGAAGATTATAAACGTATTATTGAAGGTATTGCTTCATTACCTCAACATATTGAAAACATCTTAAAAGATGAAAAAACATTTGAACATTATGCATCTTATTTAAAAGATTTAAAAGATACTTATTATATTGGTAGAAGTTTAGATTATGCTACTGTTTTAGAAGGAGCTTTAAAATTAAAAGAAGTTTCATATGTCCATGCTGATGCCTATATTGCAGGTGAGTTAAAACATGGTCCAATTGCATTAATTGAACAAGGAAGTTTAGTGATTGCTGTAGCAACACAACCAAATATTGCTGCTAAAACAATTTCTAACATTCAAGAAACAATTGCTCGTGGTGCTAATGTTATCTTATTTACAATTGATGGACAAGAAGTAGGAAATGTTAAAGAAACATATATCTTACCTGACGTTGATCCAATCTTACAATCTGTTTTAGTTGCTGTACCTTTACAACTGATTGCTTACTATGCAGCTGGTCTTAAAGGTTGTGATGTTGATAAACCACGTAACCTAGCTAAATCAGTTACAGTTGAATAAAAAAAGCGCTTAGGCGCTTTTTTAACTATCTTCTTAATCCTAATCTTTGTACTAAAGAAGCATATCTTTCGATATCTTTATTTTTTAAGTATTTTAATAAATCTCTTCTTCTACCAATTTTCTTTAATAAACCTCTATTTGAGTGTTTATCTTTTGGATGTTGTTTGAAATGACCATTTAATTTGTTGATATCTGCAGTTAATACAGCGATTTGTACTTCTGGAGAACCAGTATCTCCTTCTTTAGTAGCATATTCTTTCATGATAGCTTGTTTTTCTTGTTTTGTTAACATTTCTTTTATCCTCCATATGTTAATTTCTTGGCAATATCCAAGCTATACGTTGAGTATTCGCATATCCTAGACATTGTTGCACGACTATTATAACAAAACATATATAAATTTCAAAGACTTTTTTTAATTATTTTGTAAATCTCTTGAAAATTATTTTTTTGTCTAAAATTATTTAAAACTAACAAAACAAAAGGTGCAACCATAACCCCCCAAATACCCATCAATTTCATAAACAGATACATAGCAACAAACATATAGAGAGCTGGTATTTTGATTTTTTTAGATAAAAGATGTGGTTCTAAAATATTCCTTATCAGAGCAATGATCCCATAAAGAATTAATAGTTTTAATGATAGAGATATTTGATTTAATAAAGCAAGAGTAATGATCCAAGGAAACATAATCATCTCAATTCCTAATACTGGAAAAAAGTCAAAGAAGGCAATAAAAAAAGAAAGATTCAATGCTTGTTTGATTCCTATCACTTGAAAACCTAAAAAAAGCCCTATAAATGTGATAACAAATAAAATACTATATGTTTTTATAATGATAATAAACGTCTCTGTAAAAGAAGATATAAGGGTCGTATAAAGATTTTCTTTTTTTCTTTGAATAAGTGATTGATGAAATAAAAAAAGTATTGTTAGAAAGAAATGAATAAACAGACAAGCAATAAAATGAACCATATTCATCGCAAGCGATAATACATAATGAATACTTGTTGAAAGAATATTTTGAATGAGAGTTTGAATTTGTTGATAAAATTGCGTAAAAAAAGAAATGAGATATTGATGGCTAAGAAGTTCTTGATAAACCGTTTCTATAAAGCCTGGTAGAAAAGAAAGTGTTTTAATAAAAAAAAGACATGAAAAGAAAACAAAGAGAAAGAAACAAGTATACAAAAGAATAAAAATGATGATTGTCATAATTATTGAAAAAACTTTATTTTTTATATGCAATTTTTCTAATATCAAGTCAATAAAAGGTTTTAATAAAATAGCGGATAAATAACTTAAAACGACAATCAGACATTTTTTAAATAAAATATAAACTATCAAACATCCTATACTAAAAATAATTCCATAATATAAAAAATTAATTAACCAACGTTTTTTCTTTTCCATAGTATAAAATATAAAAAAAGAAGATGATTATTCATCATCTTCTAACATTTTTAATTCTTTTTCACCTGTAATATATTTTAAGATTTCAGTAGCTGCTTCTTTAGGACCATTATGTTCATTACCTTTAATTCCTAAACGAGTACGTAATTGTCCAACCTTAACTCCTTGATCAAACATACGTTGGAAATAATCTTGTAATAATGGTTCACATTGATCTTGTCTTTGTACAGGTCCAAATGGATTTGCAAAGTAGCTTCCTACTAAACCATATTCAGTTGTTGTTCCTTTAGCCATACGATTACCAGCTCTAAAGACTTTAAGAGCATCATCAACATTATCAAAGAAACTTAATGAATCTCCATTTTCTTCATAATTGTTTGCATATAAGAACATATCAACATCATGCTTAGCAACTACATCTTTATATTCTGTAATTGGAATAACGATACGAGCATTGACTTTATCAGGATTCATGAAAACAGACCTATCTAATTCTTTAAAACTATAACCTGCATCTAAATCATCAAGTCTTACGAAAGCCCCAATTTCTGTACCTGATGTTTTAACAGTTCCTTTTTCGTCTAATGATAATAACCCCATGTCATCATAAACAGTGATTAAATCTCTGATATAAGCTGCTCCATAAACTTTAATTTGTTCGATTGTTTCAGACTTACCAGCTCCACTATCACCCATAACAACGATATTTTTTGTTTCTCCACTTTGTAAAGTGATTTGAACCATTGCCCCATGGACTGGAAGTTGTTTTTTATTGATTTTTCTTACATTGTGTAATGTAAGCATCATTTTCTTCATGTAACCGAAATAATCAAATTCATCGTTTGCTGAAAGTAAAGCAACCATCATATCATTTTCATCATCTTGATAGAAATATTGATGTTTTTTACCATCTTCATATCCATAAACATAAATCATATCTGGTTTTCTATTACGATATTCTTCTTCAGTTGCTAATTGGAATAAGTTACATAAAGTAACACCTTGTGCCATATAAGCGACATTGAAATAAACAAAACATAATAGATCTCCTACTTTTGCAGGATAACAGAACCATTGATCTTGATCAAATTTTAAATCTTCAATTGGGTTTTTCTTTGTTTCAGGGAAAACCCCATCTCTTTTATTACGTTTTGAATATGTAATAAAAGGTGGATGAATAATAACTGATTCAATAAATGGAATATTGTCTAAACAACGATATTCATATGGTAAAAATGAACGCATATTTGAAACACGTAACCCTGCATTGACACCTGCAGTGATTTGACGTAAAACATTTTCACTTTGTCCAATACATTTATTTTTAATTGATCGATATACTGATAAAACAAGCGCTTCAAAGTTAGCTTGTGCATCAGCGAATTGAACGTTTTGATATCCCCCTCTTGATTCTTCGTTATAAACCACACTATAACGTTGTAAACGACGCCAGAATAAATAGATATCTTCAATTACTTGTGTAAATTCATCCATATCTCTAAAATATGGAGCAAATTTAGGATAAATTGAAGCTAATTCCTTAGGATCCATAACGAGTAATAATCTAAAAACCGTTCTTAAATCATCAACAATATCAATACTTTCTTTTTGAACTACTCTCAAGTATTCATAAGCTGTTGTTTTATTTCTTTTGATATCGTGTACATACCCTTTAAGTACACGCGCAAAAGATTCGCTTTCAATCAACTCACAACGTGATTGACAGTATTCTTCTGAAAAGTTAAGAATTGCATTTCCTCTAGTAATTTTAAATTTATATGACATTTTATCATCCTTTCCACCAATAAGATTCCCCATAAATTGCCTTATTGATTGACATTATCTTACCATATTTTTTTTCACAAGCAAAATAAAAACAGTAAAAATATGATTTATTTTTCGATTTTTTTGCTTAAAGTTATACAATTAAGATTTGTTTATCATGCAGATGTTTTTTTATTACATATCTATACAAAAAAAAGACTCCTATAAAGGAATCTTAAAAAAGACTTTACCAATGACATCATTATCAAAATCAAAATAGCCTAATTTTCTAGAATCTAAAGAATGATTACGATTATCCCCCATGACAAACACTTTTCCTTTAGGAATATCAATAGAAAGATCTTCTGTATTCATATTCTCTTTAATGTAATTTTCTTTTATCTTTTTACCATTAATATACACTTCATTATTTTTAATATCTAGATGATCCCCACCAACAGCAATAACTCGTTTAATAATAAGCGTATCATCTAAACCATCATCATAATCTACAATAATAATATCATTTCTTTTAGGTTGACTATGTTTATAAAAAACTTTATCAATCAAAACAATATTATTTTGAAAATAAGTATTTTCCATACTTGAACCATTAACTCTTGATATTTGCACAAACTGTAAAAATATAAAAGTTGCAATAACTGTTAAAACAATGACTCTTACATATTCCAATATAATTGAAGTCGTACTTTCTTTTCTTTCATTCATAAAATCACCTGAATGAATTATATCACTTAATGAGATTCATTCAAATGTTTTCTTAATTTTGTAATGATTTTCTTTTCTAACCTAGATACTTGTACTTGAGAAATATTTAATCTTTGCGCCACTTTTTCTTGATTGAAATCCAACTGATATCTCATATATAAAATAAGTCTTTCTTTTTCATCAAGTTTTTCTATTTCTAATTTCAATGCAATTTTTTCAAACCACATTGTATGATGTTTATCTTCTATTCTTTCCTCCATTGAAATTGTAGATCCATCTTTTTCATATATCGGTTCAGAAAGTGAAGTTGGATAATAAGAAGCATCTATAGCTTCTACAACATCCATGACATCTACTTCCAGTTCCTTTGCTATTTCTTGAACCGTCGGTTCATAACCATAAAGTGTAATTAATTTTTCTTTTGCTTTGTTAATTTTGATATTCAATTCCTTAAGTGAACGAGAAACCTTGATTGTCCCATCATCCCTAAAATAGCGTTTGATTTCTCCCATAATAATAGGCACCGCATACGTTGAAAATTGAACACCATAATGAACATCAAAATTATTAATAGCTTTCATGAGACCAATACACCCTATTTGAAAAAGATCTTCTTTATCATAATAATTATTCTTAAAACGATGAACAATCGACCAAACTAAACCTAAATTATTTTTTACAATTAATTCCTTAGCTGTTTCATCCCCTTGTTGTGCTAATTGAATATTGTTTAAAACAGCTTCTTTATTCATGGACAATTCTTTTTTTCATTATGAGTTGAGTTCCTAATTCTAAAGAAGATTCGATTGTCATTTCATCACATAATGCTTCAATAATACTCAGTCCCATTCCAGCATGTTCTAATTCTTTTTTAGAAGTAAACATCGGTTGTCTTGCTTTTTCAATATCTTGAATACCTTGTCCTTTATCAATGACATAGATTGTAAGCAAATCATCTTCGATATAAGCTTTAACCTTTACAAGACAGCCTTTATCACCGTTATAACCATGAATGATGGCATTAGAAACAGCCTCTCCTACAACCGTTTTAATTTCTACAATTTCATCTACCGTAGGATTTAAACAAACCACAAAAGAGGCAATACATGTTCTTACAAAAGGTTCATTTTCTAAAGTTGCACTAAAAGATAATGACATTTCATTTGTCATATTTGCGCCTCCTTTAAATATTCCATAATTTCAAATAATCCACTTAACTCAAAAACCTTATAAGCTGTATTAGACAATCTTCTAAGTGATAATTTTCTTCCTTCTTTAGATAATTGTTGATACCTGCCTAAAACCAACCCTACCCCTGCACTATCGATAAAAGTCGTATGTTTAAAATCAAAAATGACATCATCATCATTAATCGCTAGAAGTACATTTAATTTATTTCGATAATACGCAACATTATAACCATCTATTTCTCCGTAAAATGAAATAATCAGTTGTCCATTTTCAATTTCATGTTCCATTTTATTTTCCATTTTTTCATCTCCTTAAATGCATCTTAGCTCATCTTAAAAAGAAAAAAAATAGATTCGACAAAACTAGAAATAATGACAAAAAAAGAGTCTAAATCAACGATTTATAGACTCTCAATAATTTATCTAAAAAATTCATTTTTTTGACATCTTTTTCTAAATATAAAGAATAACTTGCAATTGTCTTATTTTGTTTTTTCACTACTAATTCTCCTATTTCCTGATTTTTAAAAACAGGAAGTTCTATTTGATTATATTTGATTTTCGTTTTCACTTCTCCCTTACTTGCTCTATCATTTAAATAATAAATATCTTTAGGTGTAATAACTTTAACTTCTTGATCAACCAAATCTTTGATCTTTAACGTATCTAACACTTCTCCTTTAGAATAGAGTTTTATTTGTTGATACTTAGAATAACCATAATTCAATAAACCTTTCATATCTTCATTCCGTGTTTGGGGCTTATCTTCATTCATTAAAACACCTATTAAACGTAAATTATCTTTTTTACACGTTGTTACAATACAATACCCTGCTTCTTTGGTATAACCTGTTTTTAAGCCATCGACCCCTTGATATTGTTTTAAAAGTTTATTTGTATTAACAAGCCAAAATTTTTGATGATTTTTTTCACGAATGTAACTATCATATAACGATGTTACTGAAAACAGTTTTTTCCCACCTATTTTAATTAAATACGCTCCCATGGTTGCTAAATCTTTAGCACATGTGTAATGTTCAACGTCATGAAGTCCTGTGCAATTTTTAAAATGTGTATTCACCAGTTTCAATTGTTTAGCCTTTTCATTCATCATTTTAACGAACTCTTGATGACTGCCAGCAATTCCTTCTCCAATTAAAACAGATGCATCATTTGCAGAAGCAATCGCCACACATTTAAAAAGTTCATTAACACTCATTTTTTCATTTTCTTCTAAATAAACTTGACTTCCTCCCATACTTGCAGCATAGGCTGAACAACTAAGTGTATCATTCCAATTAATCCTTTTTTCTTTAATAGCTTCAAATAATAAAATCATTGTCATAATTTTTGTCGTAGATGCAGGATATAATCTTTTCGTTTCATTTTTATGATATAAAACTTGTTGACTATTTGCATCAATCAAAATTGCACTTTCTGCCCCACTTGCAAGATTTGTTGCATGAACAACATTGATTTGACAAAAAAGCATCATGATTCCTATTAATAAACATAATCCTTTTTTTAACATGTAAAACCACCTCATGACATTGTATGTTTTTTTGTCATTTTCTTGATAAAAACGAAAAAAAAGAGAAAACTACTTTTCCCTAGATTTTTTCTATTTCATGATAACAAAAATCAATTGTCTATATATCTCGATAATTTTTTATGTCATCGTATCAATTGAATCGCATAAAGCAATAATACGTAATCCTAAAGGAATTTCTTTCCCGTTGAGGCCATATCGTTCATGATGATGTAAAACAATTTTACTAAAAGGTGCTAACAAATGTGATTTATCAAGAATATTCGCACCTATTTGAGGGTGTGTTTTCATCATTTCCCATTCTTGTTCATCTAATTTTCCTTCTTTATTTAAAATCGCATCATCAATTCCTATTTTAACAATATCATGCAAATGGGCAGCAATATGCATCATCCGATTTAAACCAAGTAATCTACAAAGAATTTCTACCATATCACTTACGCTTTTTGAATGTCCTGCCGTATAAGGACTTTTAGCATCTAATGCCGCCATGATACATCCAATAATTTCATGATACTCTAACAATGTACTTTTTTACATTGACATTTTCTTGTATGTCTGCTCATTTCTAGCCTCCTGTTATCAAACGCTAACAATTATAACAAAGAAAAGATGATTTTTCATCATCTTTTCTTCCAATAATTTTTAATTGTTTGTATAGATTCATCAAAAACTTCTTGAGGGTTTGATTGAGGATAAGATAAGTAATAACCTTGTAAATAATCCACCCCTAACTCTAAGACTTTAAGAAGTTCTTCTTTCGTTTCAATACCCTCTGCAATAATATAAGCCTCTCTTTGATGTGCATACTCAACAATATTTGAAACAAGTTGTTGCTTATCAAAATCTTTATCAATATCTCTTACAATAGTAAGATCAATTTTTATGTATTTTGGATTTAAATTTAATAAATTAATTTCTGTATTATAACCACTACCATAATCATCCAACGCAAACATTCCTGAAAAACCTTCGGTTTCTCTTTTACGAATCAAAGCTTCTTCTGACATATTTTCTTCTTCTGTTACTTCTACGACGATTTGTGATTGAATATGACTAAAATAGTGATGGAAGCGTGTACGGTCTTCATCATTTAAAGACACCGATGCAATAGAATTAATAAATAATAAAGCATCTTCTTTAACTAATTTATTTTTTCTTAATTGATCAAAAGTTTCTGTTGATTTAAAAATACAAATTCTTTCTACATCTTCCAGTTTATTTTCCTCACGTGCAATTTTTAAAATCATTTCAGGATTTTTCAAAGTAGCAAGTTGACTACGCATTAAAGCTTCATAAGCGATAATTTCTCCATTTTTTGCAGAAAGAATCGGTTGGAAATGATATGTTAATTGTTCCTTTTCAATTAATTGGTAGAATTCTAAACGCATTTGTCGATTAAGTTTTTCATCTTCATAAAGAGCCTTATCAAATTCTGCAAGATTTCCTTTTGTAGATTTCTTAACTTGATACATTGCAAAATCTGCATATTTTTTCAAAAAGTCAAAATAAACACTATTTTGAGGATACCAAGAGATTCCAATAGAGGCACTTAAATTCATTTTATTACCATTAGGTAATAAAACTGTTCTATGTTGCATAATTGATGTCATTGAAATAAGTCTTTGTCGTATTTCTTCTTGACTGTCATAACCATATAAGAATAAATAGAACTCATCTCCTGAAACGCGCGCACAAATTGTTTTTTCAGGAACATTTTCTTGGAAACATTTTCCACATTGGTGAATATAGTTATCACCCCAATCATGTCCAAAAGCATCATTGATTTTTTTCAAGTTGTCTAAATCAATCATCACCAAGGCAGCAATTTTTAGTTGTTCAGAGTGTTCAAATAGATAATCCATGTGTCTTTGGAAAGAAAAACGATTATATAATCCTGTTAAAACATCAAAATCACGTTCATGTTCAATACGTTGTCTTTCTAAATAACTTGTCGTAATATCTTCGGCAATACCAATTTCACGATCTGCTTCTTTTCTCATTTTCAAACGTACATAACGTAAGCCTACATATTTTTTTATACAGTAAATACGTTCGTTTTCATTTTCAATTTCAACTTGATAATCTCTTTCTACTTCTTTAAATAATTCTTCAAATTGTTCATAACTTAAAGGAAGAGTGACCTTATCAATACCAAGCAACAAGAAGAAATTATCTGTGACATAGACATTTTTACTTTCCTTTTTAATTTCAAAACCACCAATATCAATACTTGCCATATTCATAATATTTAAGAATTTTGTCGACGTTTCCAAAACTTCTTGACTTAAAGCAGTAATTGCGGATGAAAACTGATCAATTTCTTGAATACCTGTTGCGTGTAATTCTGGTATTTCTTTTACTAGTCTTGAATTATCTACTTCTTTAGAAAGGCGACTGATGGGTCCAGATATTTTTCTAGACACATAAAAGATTCCAATTAATGAAACAATTCCTACTAATACAATCATTGAAATTTGTAGGTAAAAAATATGATTAGAGAATGTATAAAGTTGATTTCGTTCAACAAGTGATACCAATTGCCATTGGTGTTTAGAGAAAGGACCATTACTATTATAAATATTCAAATTTTGAACTGCTGCATAATATTCTTTCCCATTTAAAAAGACAAAATTATTTTTATCATTATCTTCTGTTAAATAGAATTTTTTTAATTGTTTACGCTTTACTGATGCCGAGGAAACAACTAAAGAATTGTGTTGATCATTCGTTTCTACAGAAAGGACATAGCTTCCTTGATTATCATTTTTAAGTTCATCGATCGGCATTAAATTTTCTAAATAAGAAGTAAGAAGTTCAACACCCACCACTCCATAAACGGTTCCATCTGGTAAAATAAGTGGCATCGAATAAGAAATTGCAGAATTATCATCATTTTTTAAATGATAGCTTTTTTCATTCCAATAGCCATATTCCTTTGCTTCCATCTTTATTTTATCATGATATGCTTTTTCAAAAGGTTTATAGAGTAAAGTGTTTTCTTCTGTTGAAAGATCAAAGGTCGATTCCCAATGCGTATCCGTTGAAATATTAAGAGAACGAACAACTTCCACGGGTGCTTTTTCTAAAAGTAAATCTCCATACTCTTTTACAGAAAACGTACTAGGATCATTGTTTCGAATATAGATTCCTGGTTTATTATCTTTATTTTCTCTTAAATCATGTGTATTTAAAATAACAAAAATTCCTGTTGCTTCTTTACTATAAAGCGTTGAAATCAATTCCTTAGAAATCTCATTTAAAAGTGGCGCACTTGCTTTACTTGAAGAATCCAATGTTTGTAAAGAAATGACATCTTGGTCAATAAGTTGTTGAGTACGTTCATTAATTGTTTGTGAAATCGTTGATAAATTAGACCACTTTTGAATCATTTCATTTTGTAGATAGCTTCTTCTATTTTCTGTTTGTTGTATCAAAATATCTCTAGCATTTTTATCAAGCTGATCATTAATCCCCAAAATCCAATAACTTCCTGTCATTAAGACAATTTCAACAAGAACCACTATTAAAAGTGGCCTTAAAATCGTCCGATATACCGTTTCAGAATTTCCCATCTTATTCATAACGATAATCTCCTATTAATCTTCATATGTTTGTAATTGCGTTTTTGTTTCTTGATACCATTGTTCAAAGTATTCATCACTAGTAAATGAAGCTGTTGCTTGATCAAGATCTTGCCCATTTTTTAAATTGGTTTCAACAACTTGACGATCTTCAGTCGCTTTATCTGCCATCATTGATTGTAAGTAGGCTCTTGCTGTTGTTCCTTGTTTAAAAGCTTTTGGAGAATACATTGCATTTTCTTTTACTGTGTCAATTGAAACTTCTACAACTTTTTGAGTATCCATATTGTTGTTATTATCAACAAGTGGTTCTACTTTATTAGCTTCTTTTTTAACAGGAAGATATCCTGTTTCTTTAGAAAATTGTACGTTTTGTTTAGTATCTGTTAACCATTTTAAAAATTCAACAGCAGCTTGTTGTTTTGTTTTTGTTGTTTTCATTACAGCCATTCCTGCACCTTGTTGAATCGCATAATTTTTACTATCTTTAAATTGAGGACATGGTAAGGTTTCCATTTTAATTGAATATGTTTCATCATTACTATTTGTTACGGTTTTAGGAAAATAAGTTGCTGAAGAACTCGATCCAACATAACCAATAATATTTCCTGTTTTAATGTCATCTGTTCTAAAGACACCAGAAGCAGTAAAATAACCTTTAATATAAGGAATATAATAATTATCCCATAATTTACGTGCAACTTTTTCATTATAATCAAGTTTCATTTTTCCATTTTTAACTTTAAAGATTTCATGTCCTAATTGCATAGAACCCGCCAAAATATAGTTTGCCATCGCATCACGACCAAAGAACGCTTTTCCATCATTTGGTTTTGGTGTTAAACTATCCGTCCATTCATAATATTTTTGTGAAACTTCTACAAGTCCTTCAATTGTTGATAAATCTTTAGAACTTACATTGGTTGCTTTTGCAAAAATATCAAAATCTGTTTTATTGATTGTTAAAATTTCTGTTGATTTTGCAATAGGAAAAACTTTCAATTTTCCATTATTTAAAATATTCCCATCTTGAACATATCCCTCAATATATTCATCAAGTTCATCATCACTAAAATATTTATTTAAATCAACAATACCATGCATTTGATCAATTGTATAAGCAATGTCATTATAGGCTGAAAACATATCTGGAATCTCACTTGCTCCTACTTTCTTTTCAATAGAATCTTTAAGATTTTTTTCCAAATCATTTACCGTTCCACAAGAAACACTTTCAACATATATCCCATTTTCTTTCCCTTGTGTACGATTAAATTTCTTAACTAACGTATTAAACGAACTTAATTGATCTCCGTTATAATAGGTCCATACTGTAATATCAACAGGATTTGATGAAGAATAAAGTTCTTCTTTTTGACTCCCACATCCTGATAATAAAACCCCTAAAATAATAAAACTACTCATAATTCCCTTTTTCATATTTTTCCACCTTCTTGGCACCTATTATCTCATAAAATCTCCTTTCTATCGAGGATTTTCTATGAAATTAATACATATTTACTTTTTATAATGAATTAAAAAAGAAATCATTTACTGTGATTTCTCTTTTCATATAATAATTTAAAATCTACCTAAAGAAAAAGAAGTATCTTTTTACAGATACTTCCTAAATCATTTATTTTTAATTTAAGCAATTCCAAAGATTGCCCAGACGTATTGTCCAAAGAAACATACGAGTGCACTAATAATAATGAATAAAGCAGCGTATGGTAATACTTTTTTAAGTAATTCTCCATCTCTACCCGCTTCATCAACAGCGACTAATCCAATAGCAATACTTTGTGGTGCCATCATTTTACCAGTAGCAACACCTAAGCTGTTTGCGGCAGCAAGCCAATATTTATTAGCACCAATACTTGCAGCAGTTGACATTTGAACTGATCCAAATAAAGCACTTGAACTTGTACCTGATCCTGTAACGAATGTACCTAATGCTCCTAACATTGGGGCAAAGAATGGATAAACAGGTCCAAATACTGAAAATAAAGCGGCAACGGCAGCAATCATTCCTGAATATTGCATAACACGAGCTGTTGCTAAAATAAATAACATTGTTAAAATTGTAAACATCATTTGTTTTAATGTTGCAATAAAGACAGCAACCATTTCTGATACTTTTGCTTTTTGGATAAATCCACCAACGATGGCACATAAAATAATTAAGACACCTGGTGTATTGATCCATGTAAATGTTGTCATACTTGCGTTTTTGTATGTTGAAATTTTTACACTTGTCGCAAATGATGATAACGCATCATGGATTGGTGGTACTAAATTACTTGTAAGTAATAAAACAACAAAGATTAAAATAAACGGTGATAACGCTTGTAAAGTTTTTCCTACTTTTAAAGGACTTCCTTTTTTTACTTCTAAACGATATTCATCAGGAATAGCGTCTGGATTTGTAAATTTCATACTAGCTAAAATTGTACATACTAATGAGATAACTGAAGCTGCAACCCCCGCAAGTTCAGCACCAACAAAATATGAAACAACCATTTCTGGAATTAAGAAAGATAATCCTGAAACTAAAACAACTGGTACAATTCCTTTAAAGGCAGAACCTTTTCCTTTTGTACTTTTTCCTAAAATATAAACCATCACAAATGGTGTTAAAATAATTAAAACACTTAAAGCACAAGAAGTTGCAAAAGCAATTAAGTTATTTTCTAAACCTAAGTTTGTTGCAAGTGTTACTGTAGGAATAGCAATTGACCCAAATGGTGTTGGTGTTGAATTGGCAACTAAACAAACAAGACAGGCTAGAATTGGATCAAAATCTAAAACCCATAACATACTTGCTGGAATTGCAACTGCTGTACCAAATCCAGCCATTGCTTCCATGAAACCACCAAATGACCATCCAATTAATAAAACTAAAACACGTTTATCAGCGGATACACTTGTAAGTAATTTTTTAATCATATCGATTGATCCTGTACGTAAAGATAAGTTATACGTAAAAACTGCTGCAATAATAACGATAACAATTGGCCACATTGCAAACGCAAAACCTTCTAAAACAGAAGTTAATGTATCTGACATTGAGAATCCAAAATATGTTAATGCTTCAACCGCAGCAATAATTAAGGCACCTAAAGTAGCCTTATATCCTGGCCATTTTAAACCACATAAAGCGATTACTAACCAGATAATAGGTAATAAACCTAAGATAAAATTAATAATTAGCATTATTTTTCCCCCTCTTGACAAACCTATTATAGTGATATTTTATAAAATTTCCATCACTTTTGTAATTTTTCTCAATTTCTTCTTTATTCTCATTTTTTTTGTGCTAAAATGGTCTTGCAAAATGGAGGAGATTTAAAATGAAAGAAATTAGTTATGTAGTTAATAACACATTAGGTATTCATGCAAGACCTGCTGCATTGCTTGCTCAATGTTGCGTGAATTTCAAAAGCCAAGTAAGAATTCACTTAGGTGATAAAGTGGCTGATGGAGACAACGTTCTTCAAATCTTAGCATTAGGTGCTAAAAAAGGCGATACTTTAAGAGTTGATATCGATGGTGATGACGAAGAAGTTGCAGCAAAAGCAATCGAAGAATTATTACATGGTGCTTTTGAAGAAAAGAAACCTGTAGATGTTTTAAAAATTGCATTCTTTGGAACTAAAGATTATGATAGAACTTTCTTTAGTGAATTAGTAAAAGATAAAGGTCAAGGAACTTACAATTCAGATATCAAATATTTTGATTCTCAATTAGGACCTGAAACTGCTGGTTTAGCTCAAGGTTATGATGCTGTATGTATCTTCGTTAACGATAACGCTTCAAGACCAGTTGTTGAAAAATTACATGAATGTGGTGTTAAATTAATCTTATTACGTTGTGCTGGATTCAACAATGTTGATTTACAAGCTGCAAAAGAATATGGAATTACAGTTTTACGTGTTCCTGCTTATTCACCATATGCAGTTGCTGAACATGCAATGGCAATTCTACAAGAAGCAAACCGTCGTTTACACAAAGCTTATACAAAAGTTAAAGATAATAACTTTGCTTTAAGTGGTTTATTAGGTTTAGACCTACATAATAAAGTTGCTGGTATCATGGGTACTGGTAAAATCGGTCAATGTATGGCTAGAATTTGTAAAGGTTATGGTATGACAGTTTTAGGATGGGATGCTTATCCTAACCAAGCATTAGTTGATGAAGGTTTATTAACTTATGTAAGTAAAGAAGAATTATTAAAGAGAGCTGATTTAATTTCTTTACACTGTCCATTAATTATGGGAGATAATGGAACTTATCATTTAATTAACGATGAAACAATCGCTTTAATGAAAGATACAGTTATGTTAGTTAATACAAGTAGAGGACCTATCATTGATCCTGAAGCATTAATTAGAGCATTAAAACAAGGTAAATTCCATGCTGTTGCTTTAGACGTATATGAAGGTGAAGATAATAACGTTTATACAGATAAAAGTGATGTTGCTATCACAAACGATATCACAGCTCGTTTACAAATGTTCCCTCAACTTGTTTTAACAAGTCACCAAGCATTCTTTACTCGTGAAGCTTTACAAGCAATCGCTGTTGTTACAATGGAAAATGCACGTAACTTCAATGAAGGTAATGAATTAGGAAACGCTGAATGTAAAGCATAATAATAATGGAGCCAAGTGTGGCTCCTTTTTTATTACTTAAAATTATGATATTATTTTTAATAATTCTTGGGTTAATTTTGAATCTAAAGCAGTAAATAGCTTTTTACCTTGGTTGTTTGTGAATACATAGCATACATCGTTTTTTCTTGATATTGTAAGGCACTTTTGTATTTAGGAAGTTCAAATCTAACTCCATTTTTAATCTTATCTAAAACATATTCTTTTTCTCCAAAAGTACTATCAATCACCACTTTATTGTTTTCAATATCAATCACTTTAATTGTCGTAAGATGAACATCAAACTAATGTGGACCCTGTGTCAAGGACAATAAATAAAAAAGTACTTAAATTTGAATAAAAATAAATATATCCTCAAGGTACAAAAAAACCAGGAGGATATATTAAAAGAGAACTTGGTGTCTTTGATTATCGTGATTATCTGTTTGAAGAAGATCTTTCAATCTATCTTCTTGTAAAGGATTTAAGCATTTATGATGATGATACAACTATTATATATAGAGGGTATTTGAATGATTGTGATGGTGTATTTAATGGAACTGTAATCTTTACTAAGATGGATGAACTTGGTTATGTATCTCTTTCAAATAATGATGTTGATTTAATCCTTAAACATTTATGCAAGCTACCTAATGGGTTATTTGAAATGAGATATTCTATTGATAACACTTATCAATCTTTTGATTGTTAAGTCCTTATTTAGATTTTGTCTGACCTGTTTGAATTTTGCTTTATATTCAGCAGGTTCTTTTGTTATATGATTCAATGGATAGTTTCCTGTCTTGTAATACTCAAAATATTCATTTGGTGACAGTTTAGCCAGTTTGTATTGATAACGTTCATTATTGTAATAATCAATGTAGCTATCAATCACTTCTTTTAATTCATCATACGTTGATGCTGCATTTATATATTTGTCAACCTCATCTTTCATATGTCCAAAGAATGACTCTTGGGGAGCGTTGTCCCAACAGTTTCCTCTTCTTGACATTGATTGTCTTATTTCTAAATCTTTTAGAAGATCAATAAACATAACGCTTGTATAATGAGCACCCTGATCACTATGAATCAATGCATCAGTATGAATGTTATGTTTATGATTTTCAAATAGCTGATTTATTGTTTCTAATACAAAATCCTCTTCCAATGAAGATGACAATACATATGAAAGAATTTGTTTTGTAAAACCATCTTTTACCACAGAAAGATAAGCTTTTGAACGTTTTTGACCATAAAATAGATAGGTAATATCTGTTTCTAACACATATCCAGGTCCATATTCATCAAAATGCCTTTTTAAAATATTATCCGCATAATTTGATGTCTTCAATGCTTTAGCCATTCTTCTTGCAGGATTTGCTTTCCTTATAGGACAAAATAAATTAAATTTTTTCATCAATCTTGTTATTTTCTTATGATTCATCAAGACTCCCATATGAAGAAGACGCATATGAATACCACGTCTGCCTTTATCATAACCTTTAAAATTGTAGGCCTCTAAAATCAATTCGAAGTCTTTAAGATCCTGTTCTTCTTTCTTGTTATATGTTGATGATAAATCGTTTTTTCTTTTTTTCCATGAATAGAATCCACTTCTTGATACTCCGGCATTTTCACAAAGATACGAAACTGTTAATACATTATTTTTTGAGTTTAAAGTTCTATCGATAAGTTCATAGTTTTCTCTTACTGTTTGTTCTTCGATTGTTTTGAAATTTGCTTTCTGTTGATAAATCTCACTCTTTTTAAAAAATCATTCTCCTGTTGGAGAACTTTGTTCTTATGTTTCAATCTTTCGATCTGTTCTTCTAAAGATAGCTCTTTGGTAGATGGTCTACCTGAATTATCTTTTCTTGTATCTTTAAATCCTTCTACTCGTTGAGTTTGTTTTTTTAAACGCTCAGTAAAAGTATTTCTTCGTTTAGCTCCTAATACATTTGGATCAAATCCATATTTTTTAAATATTTCAATAGGTTGTATTCCATTTTGATAATCAATCCAGTAAAGTTCTTTGAATTCTTTTGCATAAGTTATACTTTTATTAGAAACTTTCTTTACATATGGATTCTTTTCAAGTTCTTTAACCTGTTCTTCTGTAAAATAATTAACCCCCATAAACACACCACTATTCCTTCAATTATCATAATACACAAAATAAAAGCCCTGTAAAACAGGACTAAGCACCAAAGTACTTTTTTTCTTGTGTCCGTTTTACAGGGTCCATTTTA